>Ga0137407_10000505_pt1 | contig 26177 bp, 24 predicted proteins | sample CZOMad2_2_16fung_FD_108410 | JGI IMG/M metagenome (GOLD analysis project Ga0137407, IMG submission 108410) | Vadose zone soil fungal communities from Angelo Coast Range Reserve, California, USA - CZOMad2_2_16fungal (Illumina Assembly) | ecosystem: Environmental > Terrestrial > Soil > Vadose... | reverse complement strand
TATGATCGAGCTTTTCCGGAATCCGAACTACGACTTCATCGGCAAGCGGAAGTGGGCCTACATCATGTCGATCATCTTCACGCTGATCGGGCTCGGCACGCTCGCCGTCAGGGGCGGGCTGCGGTACGACCTCGACTTCACCGGCGGCACCCTGATCCAGGTGCGATTCGAGCAACCGCCGACGATCGCCAAGATCAGGGCGAGCCTGACCAGGATCCAGCTGGGTGAGAGCATCATCCAGGAGTTCGGCGACAACCGCGAGTTCATCATCCGGATGCCGCTGATCGAGGGGGTCAGCTCGGAAGAAATCTCCCGGCGCGTCCAGGGCGCGCTCAGCGCCGAGCCGTCGCTCGGCAAGTTCGAGATCCGGCGGGTCGAGTTCGTCGGCCCCCAGGTGGGCCGTGAGCTGCAACTCCAGGCCGTGTATCTCGTGCTGGGCGGCCTCGTCTGGATCGCCATCTATCTCGCCCTCCGGTTCGACCTGCGCGGCGGGGTGGCCGCGGTGATCGCCGTCGTCCACGACGTGATCGTCTGTCTCGGCGCCCTGTCCCTCACCAACCGGGAGTTCTCGCTGCCGGTGCTGGCGGCACTGCTGACGATCATCGGCTATTCGGTCAACGACACGATCGTCGCCTACGACCGGCTCCGGGAGAACCGGGGCAAGACCTCCCAGAAGGGACGCACGTTCTCGCAGCAGATGAACGACGCGGTCAACCAGACCCTGTCGCGCACCATCCTGACCTCGCTCACGACCTTCTTCTCGGCGGCCGTCCTGCTGTTCTTCGGCGGCAAGACACTCGAGGATTTCGCCTTCGTCCTCTTCGTCGGGGTCATCACCGGGACGTATTCCACGACCTACGTGGCCGCGGCGATCGTCGTCGACTGGACGAACCACGTCGAGGGACGGCTACGGCGCGGCAAGAAAGCGGTGGCGAAAGCCTGATCAGCGTGTCAAACTAGTTGGTCAACCAAAGGTTTTGGTCACGTGACACAACTAGAGACCCTGATCGAGGAGATTCCGAAGTACCAGCCGGGCGCTGATCTCGACGTCCTCGCGCGCGCCTATCGGTTCTCGGCCGCCTCGCACCAGGGTCAGCAACGGGCCTCCGGTGAGCCGTATCTCAGCCATCCGCTGGAGGTCGCCAACCTCCTGGTCGACTTCAAGATGGACGTCACCACGGTCACCGCCGGGCTCCTGCACGACGTGCTGGAGGACACCGCCGCGACCAAGGCCGATCTCGAGCGCGAGTTCGGCGGCGAGATCGCCGAGCTGGTCGACGGCGTCACCAAGATCGGCAAGCTCGCGTTCTCGTCACGTGAAGAACGTCAGGCCGAGAACTTCCGGAAGATGCTGGTCGCCATGGCGCGCGACCTGCGCGTGCTCATGATCAAGCTCGCAGACCGCCTGCACAACATGCGCACGCTCGACTACCTGCCGTCGGACAAGGCCAAGAAGATCGCGCAGGAGACGCTCGACATCTACGCGCCGCTCGCCCACCGGCTCGGCATGGCCAAGGTGAAGGCCGAGCTCGAGGATCTGGCGCTGCGCTCGCTCAGTCCGGGCGACTATGTCGATCTCCAGAAGCGCGTGGCCAAGCGCCGCCTCGAGCGCGAGGCGGACATCAACCAGGTCATCGCGATCCTCCACCGCAAGCTCTCCGAGGTCGGGATCGACTCGCAGATCCGCGGCCGGCCCAAGCACTTCTACTCGATCTGGAAGAAGATGCACGACCAGGGCCGTGAGTTCGACGAGATCTACGACCTCACGGCCGTGCGCGTCATCACCGCCTCGGTGCGCGACTGCTACGGCGCCCTCGGCGTGATCCACTCGCTCTGGAAGCCGGTGCCCGGGCGTTTCAAAGATTTCATCGCGATGCCGAAGGTCAACATGTACCAGTCGCTCCACACGACGGTGATCGGGCCCAAGGGCGATCCGGTGGAGATCCAGATCCGCACCCGCGAGATGCATCGCATCGCCGAGGAAGGTATCGCGGCCCACTGGCTCTACAAGGAGCGCAAGGCCGGCAAGGACAAGCTCGACGAGTCGCTCGTGTGGCTGCGCCAGCTGATCGAGACGCAGCAGGATACCAAGGACCCGCAGGAGTTCATGGACACCGTGCGGGTCGATCTGTTCCCGGACGAGGTGTACGTCTTCACGCCGAAGGGCGATGTGAAAGCGCTTCCGGAAGGTGCGACGCCCCTCGACTTCGCCTACGCGGTGCACACGAAGGTCGGCGAGCATTGCGTCGGCGCGAAGGTGAACGCCAAGCTCGTGCCGCTCCGATTCACGCTGCGGCAAGGGGACATCGTCGAGATCGTGACCTCGCCGAACCAGCACCCGAGCCGCGACTGGCTGAAGATCGTCAAGTCGACGCGGGCGCGGGCGAAGATCAATCAGTGGCTCAAGGTCGAGGAGCGCGCGCGCTCGATCGAGCTCGGTCGCGAGATGTTCGAGCGCGAGGCGCGCAAGTACCGTCTGAATCCGACCGCGCTGCTCGGCGGGGACGAGATCAAGAAGACGGCGGCGGATTTCGGCTTCGCCGGGCCCGACGACCTGATGGCGGCGCTCGGCTACGGCAAGAGCTCGGTCCACCAGGTCCTGAACAAGCTGGCGCCCAACGCGCTCCTGGAGACGCCCGAGAAACCGAAGCCGTCGGCGACGCGTCCGGCGCCGGTCGATGGCGTTCGGATCCGCGGCGTCGACGACCTGCTCGTGCGGTTCGCGCGCTGCTGCAACCCGTTGCCGGGCGATCCCATCGTCGGCTTCATCACGCGCGGTCGCGGCCTCACCGTGCACGCCCGCGATTGCCTGACCGTCGCCAAGAGCGTGCTCGACCGGGAGCGGTTGATCGACGTCGAGTGGGACGTCGAAGAGCCGGGCAAGCGGCCCGTCCGGATCGCGGTGTACATCGGCAAGGACCGGCCCGGGCTCCTCTCGGAGATCACCGGCGCCATCTCGGCCCGCAACGGCAACATCACGAAGGCCGAGGTGACCGTGACCGACGACCGGCGCGGGATCAACAACTTCGTCGTCGAGGTCGCCGACCTCCGCCAGCTCCAGGACATCATCGCCGCCATCCGCGACGTCAGAGACGTCATCAACGTCGAGCGCGTCCGGGGGCTCTAGTGCCCCTCGCGGCCCGGGTTGCCGCGACGCCCGCGGGCGGCCGGCGATGACCCGGCGACAGTTCGAGGCGCTGGTCGAGAAGGCGTTGCGGCGCCTGCCCAAGCGGTTCAAGAGCAAGATCGAGAACATCGCCGTGGTCGTCGAGGACTGGGCCGACGACGAGACCCTGGCCGATCTCGGGATCGAGCCACCCGACACGCTCTACGGGCTCTACCGCGGCATCGATCTCACGCGCCGCGATTCGACGTACGGCAACGTCATGCCCGACACGATCACGATCTACCAGGGGCCGATCGAGGAAGACTGCGCCGACGAGGCCGAGATGGCGGAGCTGGTGCGCGACACGGTCGTGCACGAGCTCGGCCACTACTTCGGCCTCGACGATGAGACCATGGAGCGCATTGAGGACTCCGAGCCCTAGGAGGCCGTCCCAGGGGAGCGCCACGGCTTTGCCAGGGCGCTCCGAACGCAGGGGGGCTTGGGGGGCGGCGCTCGGAGCCCCCCACGTAGCTGAATCACGCGGCCGCCGGCTCGTCGAGGCTCTCGCAGCGGCCGCCTCCCGTTACGCTCCCGAGGATCAGCAGCAAAAGCGCGCGCTCCTCACCGAGCTCGAGGGCGCTTCCGTTCGCCATGCCGGAACCCTCCTGCGCCTGCACGAGACGCTCTGCTTTCTGCAAGCGTATCCCGACGACGCGAAGGTCCTCGAGCTCGTCGACCGGGCGCTGGAGACGTTCGCCGCCCGCGTGGAGCGGCTCGGGACCGCGGCGCGTCGGCGGCTACACGACTCCGGCGTCACGAACACCGCGCTCGACTATCCCTTCGGATTCCCGATGGCCCGCTGGCTCGCTGCGCGGTTCCCGCGTCAGAGCGACGTCGCCTGGACGGCGTTCACGGACGAGGATCGGCTGGACGAGACGCTCTCGCTGCTCGCGACCACCGCGGAGGGCGACGCGTTCAGCGAGGGCGGCATGGGCTGGCGCCGGTGGATTCACGTCGCCAAGGGCAGCCGGCGCATCACCGATCTGCAGCTTCTCCTCGAGGTCTTCGAGCGCGCGCGCCTTGCCGAGGAGACGCGCGACTGGCTCTTCGAGAGCGTGAGCCTGCCGATCCTCTGGCGGCCGCGGGGCGCCGGCGGGTCGCGGACGCTCGCGCGGATTCCGTCGCAGCGCACGTTCTTCCACGCGGAAGGGCTCGAGCGGGGCACGGTCGACCTCGTCGAGGCGCTCCGGCGGCCCCTGCGCCTCACGCGCGCTTCCAGACCGCTCGCCGAGGCGATGATCGACGCCGCCCGCGTGGCGATGGCGACCCGCCAGCGGGAGCTCCACGCCTTCTCGTATCCGAACGCCGCCGACGTCCTGGTCGGCGACGCCGGACGCGGGCTCCGGCTCGTCTTCATCGGAATTCAGCCGGACTTTCGTCTGCCGCTCGAGGGTTACTACGGCTTCCTGGTGCTGAAGAACGGCGTGCCGGTGAGCTACGGGGGCGGCTGGGAGCTGTTCGGCACGCTCGACTTCGCCGTCAATATCTTCGCGTCGTTTCGCCAGGGCGAGTCGGCGTACCTTGCGACGCAGCTCCTCCGAGCCTACCGGTGGATTTTCGGGATGCAGACGGTCGTGGTCGATCGCTATCAGCTCGGCCACGAGAGCACCGAGGCGCTCCGGTCGGGCTCGTTCTACTTTTATCACCGCCTCGGGTTTCGTCCGCGCGACCCGGACGTCGTCCGCACACTCGGGCAAGAGCGGGCGAAGATCGCCGCGGATTCCACCTACCGATCACCGATCCCGGTGCTCAAGCGGCTGGCCGCTGCCGAGGTGTTCCTGACCTTGCCGGGTGGTCACCCGGCGCCGGAGCAACGGTTGCGCGCCACCGAGGTCTCGGCGCTGGTGGCGAAGTACGTCGCGCGAGAATTCAGTGGCGGTCGGGCCAGGGCCACGCGCGACTCCGCCGAGCGCGTCGCCCGAGCGCTCGGCGCCTCGCGGCGCGCCGCGTGGCCGCCCGCCGAGCGGCGCGCCTTCGATCGCATGTCGCTGGTCGCCGCGCTCATCCCGAACCTCGAGGCCTGGTCGTCCGCGGATCGCGGAGCGTTGCTCGCGATCATGCGCGCCAAGGGGACTGGGAGCGAGAAGGACTACGCGCGACGGCTCGACGGCCACCGGAGCTTGCGCCCGATCCTCGAGACTCTCGCTCGCCCGTAGCCGCCACCGTATCAGTGACCCGCTCTTCTAGGTCTGACCTGTAAGTTTTCTCTTGACAGGTACTTTCAATACTACGTATGGTTTCAGCAGATGCTGAAATGGTCGGAGCAAGAGAAACATGCTGAAATCCGAGGAGGTTCGGCGACAGGTAGCCCAGCGCCTCCGGGAGCTCCTCCCGAGGGCGAAAGGCTGGGAGGAGAGCGCCGACACCAAAGCTGGCGGTCAAGTTGTGGATTTGCTAGCGCGATTCCAGCTGGCCGGCCAGGAGCACACGTTGGTCGTTGAAGTCACGTCACTGGGCCAGCCTCGTCAAATCAGGTCGGCGGTAACCCGCCTGAACGAGATCCGGAGTCAGGTCCCCGGGGCCTACCCGGTGGCCGCCGCCGTCTACATCGGCCCCCAGAGCGCCCGCATCCTCAAGAGCAACAATCTCGGATACGTCGATCTGTCGGGCAACTGCTACCTCGCCTTCGAGAACGTGTTGATCGAGAAGGAGGGCAAGCGGAACGTCCGGCCTTCGACTCGGCCTCTCCGCTCGCTCTTCGCGCCCCGCGCGACGCGTGTCGTGCGCGTGCTGCTGGTCGAGCCCGGCCGGGCGTGGCGCCTCGAAGAGCTGGGGCGAGCGGCCGAGGTGAGTCTCGGTCACTCCCACAACGTCATCAAGCGGCTCGAGGAGCTTGCGTGGGTGGAGCGCGACGACAGCCAGCGCTTCCGCCTGTCGAAGCCGGCCGATCTGCTCGAAGCGTGGTGCGAGTCGTACACGTATCGTGCGAACGAGCGCACCTCGTACCTCGCTCCCGAGCGTGTCACACGGAAGTTCATGGGCGAGATCACGCGCGTCGCGGGGGCGGAGGGACGCCGCTACGCCTTCACGTTGAACGCCGGCGCCGCGCTCCTGGCGCCGAGCCTGCGACTGCCGGCCGTGCACTGCTACCTCGAAGGAGATCCCGCGCCGGCGGCGCAGGCGCTCGGCCTGCGGCCCGCCGCCGAAGCGGACGGCGCCCTGCACTTCTTCGCGCCGTACGACCTCGGTGTGTTCTACGGCGCCTTCGAGAAGGGCGGGCTCAAGGTCGTGTCGCTACCGCAGCTCTACGCCGATCTCATCCATTACGAGCGCCGCGGACCCGAGCAGGCCGAACACCTGCGGCGCGAAGCGATGGGCTACTGAACGATCGCGGAAGGAGGTGATTTGGTGGCGAAGAAGAAGGCGACGAAGAAAAAGAAGGGCAAGTAGATCGCCGACGGCAGCACCAAGCTTCTACACGGAAGGAGGTGAGACGCTCGATGAAGAAGAAGGCCAAGAAGAAGAAGAAGTAGTCACGCGGTTTCCGTTGGTGGGGGGTGGCGGCCTCCCATCATTGACCATTCGGGAGGGGGCTCGTGCCCCCTCCCGTCTGTGCTGTGCTTAAATGACCTTCGTGACCTTCCCCGCCTTGAGGCAGCGGGTGCATACGCGCACACGCCGGACCCGTCCGTTCATCATGGCGCGCATCGAAACCAGATTGGGAAGCCACCGCCGGGCGGTCAGCTTGTGAGCGTGGCTGATCGTGTTCCCGACGGAAGGACCTTTTCCGCAGACATCGCAGCGCTGAGCCATGTGTGCTCCCTGGAGTTGAGATTCCGAGGACCGAGCCGAAGGCACTGTATAGCACAGGGATGGTCGTGACGCAAACCGACGCGGCGCCAGATCTGAGAACGCCGCTTCAGTTCATCAAGGGCGTCGGCCCCCAGCGCGCGAGCCAGCTCGAGCGCAAGGGGCTTCGCACGGTCGAGGACGCGCTCTTCTTCGTCCCGCTCCGCCACGAGGACCGCACGCGGCTGACCCCGTTCCGCTCGCTCGTGCCCGGCCAGGCGGCCACGTGCTCGGGCGTGATCGTCGGGGTGAGCCCGCCCCCGCCCGGCCGCTCGCGGGTGCCCTTCACGGTGATGCTGCGCGACTCGAGCGGCTACGCCACCGCGAGCTGGTTCGGCTGGCGGTATCTCTCGCGCGTGCTCAAGCGTGGCCAGCAGCTCGTCCTGCACGGTCGTGTCGGACGCTACAAGGGCGCGATCGTCATCCAGCAGCCGGACTACGAGATCGTCGAGAACGGTGAGGACGAGCGCCTGCACACCGGCCGGCTCGTGCCGGTGTACTCGCTCACGGAAGGGCTGCCTCAGCGCGCGCTCCGCTCGCTCATGTGGCGCCTGGTCGAGTCCTACGCCGCCGGGGTGGACGAGATGCTGCCCGAGGGAGTGCGCGCGCGCCGGGGCCTGGTCGGCCTGGCGCAGGCGGTCAGGGACGCGCACTTCCCTCAGACGGACGCGGGGCTGGCGGCGGCCCGCCGTCGGCTCTCGTTCGACGAAGGGTTGCTGCTGCAGCTGGGGCTCGCAATATTGCGAAGCCGTGTCGCCCGCGCCCGGGGGCTCGCGCTGAATCCGCGGGGCGATCTGGTCGCGCGGTTGCGCGCACGCCTGCCCTGGAAGCTGACGGGCGCCCAGGAGCGCGTGTGGGAAGAGATCCGGCGCGACATGGCCGAGCCGCATCCGATGCATCGGCTCCTCCAGGGCGACGTCGGCTCGGGCAAGACGATCGTGGCGGCCCTGGGCGTGCTGACCGCGATCGAGGCCGGGTATCAGGCGGCGGTCATGGCGCCGACCGAGATCCTGGCCGAGCAGCACTTCATGACGTTCCGCCAGCTGCTGGAGCCGCTCGGTGTGCGCCTGACGCTTCTGACCTCGTCGCTCAAGTCGCGCGAACGGGCGGCGCGGCGCGCCGTTCTGACGGCGGGCGAAATCGAGTGCGTCGTGGGCACCCACGCGCTGGTCCAGGAAGGTGTCGAATTCCGCCGTCTCGGGCTCGTGGTGGTCGACGAGCAGCACCGCTTCGGGGTCGAGCAGCGCGCGCGGCTGCGCGGAAAGGGCGAGCATCCAGATCTGCTCGTGATGACGGCGACGCCGATTCCCCGCACGTTGGCCCTCACGATCTACGGCGATCTGGACGTGTCGGTCCTCGACGAGCTGCCGCCGGGGCGGCGCCCGATCGTCACCGTGGCTCGCCCGGAGGGCAAGCGCCGCGCGATCTACAAATTCTTGCGCGAGCAGGTCGCCGGCGGCCGCCAGATCTACGTCGTCTACCCGCTGGTCGAGGAATCCGAGGCGCTCGATCTCAAGGCGGCGACGGACATGGCGCGCCACCTCGCGGACGAGGTCTTTCCCGACCTCGTGGTCGGTCTGCTCCACGGCCGCCTGAACTTCGACGAGAAGGACGCGATCATGCAGCGCTTCAAGGCCGGGGAGATCCACGTGCTCGTCTCCACGACGGTGATCGAGGTGGGCATCGACGTGCCGAATGCCTCGGTCATGCTGATCGAGCACGCCGAGCGCTTCGGTCTCTCGCAGCTGCACCAGCTTCGCGGACGCGTCGGCCGCGGCGAGTGGAAGTCCTACTGCATCCTGCTGACGTCTGGCCGTCTCACCGAGGAGGCGCAGCGCCGGATCGACGCGATGACCTCGACGAACGACGGCTTCCGCATCGCCGAGGTCGACCTCGAGCTGCGCGGTCCCGGCGAGTTCTTCGGCACGCGCCAGTCGGGGCTCCCCGAGTTCCAGGCGGCGGATCTGCTGCGCGACACGAGCCTGCTCGAGGAGGCGCGCCGCGAGGCGACCGCCATCGTCGCTCGCGACCGCGAGCTTTCCGAGCCGGCCCACCGTGCGCTCCGCGCCGCGCTGCTCGCGCGGTGGCGAGGCAAGCTCGCGCTGGCGACCGCCGGCTAGCGACGCGTCTGAATATATAACAAATATATGTTGACACCGGCGGCCGAAGGGTCCAGCGTGTCGGCAGTTGTGAAGCTGGTGACGCGCCTTCGGGGCGGGGAACCTTGAGGGCGCGCCCGCTGAACGCCGCGACGAGATGTCGCGAGGTGCAGTGAGATGCACCCCCCGCTCCCCTGACGGTCTCCGCAGGCCGCCTGCCCGGTAGCTCCTCGAACGTTCTGAATCGCCCCGGCAGGTCTCGCTGCCACGGCTCGGCCCTGGGGTCTACCTTCTCCAGGCTGGGAAAGGCGCGATCACATGCCCGGTCCGACGACGAGGACACCCGTGGCGATCTTCAACTCCCATGCGGAGTTCATCCACGAGCTCCGCGAGGGTCTCGAGCGTGAGGGGCTGATGGTCGTCACCGCGCTCCTGGCCGAGATTCAGGACGGCACGCTCGATCTCGTCGCCTTCCTGGAGGCGCACAACCCGCGGGTGATCGTGTACGACCTCCCCCGTCCCTTCGAGAGGCACTGGAACTTCCTACGCCTCCTGAAGCAGACGCACGGTCTGAGCAAGAGGGCCTGGATCCTGACCACGACCGACAAGAAGGCGCTGGACGCGGCGGTGGGAGCGTCGGGCGTCATCGAGATCATTTTCGGCGAGCCCTATGGAGTGCGCGAGGTCGTGGAGGCCGTGCGCCACGTAGTGTCAGACGGCCCGCCGCGCAAGCCTGAGGAGTAACGCGCATGCGTGCGAACAGATCTTCGCCTGATCGCGTGTACCTGGGGGGCGTGCGAGTTCTCCTGGTCGACAACTCCCAGTACATCCGCGCAGTGGTCACCGCGATGCTCGAGGACTACGGCGCGACCGTGACGGCGGTCGCGACGGCCGACGAGGCCCTGGAGGTGCTTGAGCGCGAGCGCCCCGAAGTCCTCGTGAGCGCGCTGGCGATGCCCGACAAGGGCGGCTACTGGCTCATCGGCAAGGTTCGCGGCCTGCCGCCCGAGCGCGGGGGCGCGACGCCGGCCGCCGCGCTCACCGGGTTCAACGGTCCCGAGCACCGGGCCAGCATCTTGCGGGCGGGGTTCCAGTACCACATTGAGAAGCCGGTCACTCCGGATAACCTCTCCGGGATCGTCGCGCTGCTGGCGCTGAAAACTTCACCCCCTCTGTAAAGCTGACCCAGGCATCGCGGGGGGGGACGCAGCACCGCGCGACCGCCCCGCTGTGTTACCTTCCCCGCGTCATGACGCGAAGGGAAAGCCGCTCGGTCGCTCGTGCCCTCCGGTCGACGTGCGCGTGATCGCTGGAGCGCTGAAGGGCCGACGGCTCGTGACGCCGCGGGGCGCGACGACGCGCCCGACGGCGGATCAGGTGCGGATCGCGTTGATGGACACTCTGGGGCCCTGGTTGCTCGACGCGCGCGTGCTCGATCTGTTCGCCGGCGCGGGCGGCGTCGGGCTCGAGGCGCTCTCGCGCGGGGCCGCGCACGCGACGTTCGTCGAGCGCGATCCGCGGGCCCTGGACGCGCTGGTCGAGAATATCCGGACGCTCGATCTCGAGCCGCGGACGCATGTCGCCCGCGGCGACGTCGCGCGGCAGCTCGCGCGGCTTTCGGGCGAGGGGCGACGGTTCGAGATCGTCTTCCTCGACCCTCCCTACGCGACGGACGATGGCGAGCGCGCGCTCGCCGCGCTGGGCGGCGGCGCGCTGATCGCGCCGCAGGGCCTTGTCATCGCGCAACACCTGACCAAGCGGCGTCCTCAGGAATACGGCCTGTTACGCGCCTTTCGCGACCGTCGTTTCGGGGAGACGACCTTGACTTTCTTTCGAGCCGGAGGGTAGCCTACCGCCGTGGCCAAGCGCGCGGTGTACCCAGGCATGTTCGACCCCGTGCACAACGGCCACGTCGACGTCATCCAGCGCAGCTTGCAGATCTTCGACGAGCTCATCGTCGCCGTCGTCGCCAATCCGTCGAAGCAGCCGCTCTTCTCGATGAAGGAGCGGCTCGAGATGATCGACGAGGCCACCTCGGAGCTCAGCAACTTCCGCATCGTCGCCTTCGACGGTCTTCTGATCGATCTGGTCGCGCGCGAGCGCGCCGATTGCATCGTGCGGGGGATCCGCGCCATCTCCGATTTCGAGTACGAGTTCCAGATGGCGCTGATGAACCGGAAGCTCCGCAGCACCGTCGAGACCGTCTTCTTGATGCCGCACGAGAAGTACACGTACATCTCGTCGCGCCTGATCAAGGAAGTCGCGAGCTTCGGCACGTCGGTAGCCGGCATGGTGCCGCCGATCGTCGAGAAGCGACTGACCGAGAAGTACCCTCCCAAGTAACCCGGCGGTCCGCCGCCGAAGGAGCCAACCCGTGCTGGCCGATCGCCTGAAGACGCTTGCTCCCTCGTCGACGCTCGCCGTGCAGGCGAAAGCGCGCGAGCTGCGCCGTCGCGGCGTCGACGTCGTCACGTTCGGCGCGGGCGAACCCGACTTCGACACGCCCGAGCGGATCAAGGACGCGGCGATCCAGGCGATGCGACAGGGCCACACGAAGTACACCGAGGTCGGCGGCGTCCCCGAGCTCAAGGCCGCGGTGTGCGGCAAGTTCAAGCGCGACAACGGCCTCGACTACGAGCCGGCCGACGTGCTGATCTCGTGCGGCGCCAAGCACACGCTGTTCAACATGGTGGTCGCCCTCTTGAACCCCGGCGACGAGGTGCTGGTGCCGAGCCCGTTCTGGGTCTCGTATCCCGAGCAGGCGCGGCTCGTGGGCGCGGTGCCGGTCGCCGTGCCGACGCAAGAGTCGACCGGTTTCGATCTGGATCCGGAGCGGCTGCGCGCGGCCGTCACGCCGCGGACGAAGGTGATCGTCCTCAACAGCCCCAACAATCCAACCGGCGCCGTGTTCTCGCCGGCCGCGCTGGCCGCGGTGGCCGAGCTCGCCGTCGAGCGGAAGCTGTTCGTCGTCTCCGACGAGTGCTACGAGGCGCTCACCTTCGAGGGCCGGCACGTATCGATCGCGTCATTCGGCCCGGAGATCAAGGCGCGCACGCTCACGGTCAACACGTGCTCGAAGGCGTACGCGATGACCGGCTGGCGAATCGGCTTCGCCGCCGGCCCGCGCGATCTCATTCGCGCGATGACCGACGTCCAGAGCCAGGTCACGTCGAACCCATCGTCGATCGCCCAGTGGGCCGCCGTCGAGGCGCTGGTCGGGCCCCAGGACGAAGTCGCCAAGATGGCCGGCGAGTTCGACCGTCGGCGGCGGCTCATCGTGCAAGGCCTCAACGCGCTGCCCGGGGTGGCCTGTGTCATGCCGAAAGGGGCGTTCTACGCGTTCGCGAACGTCTCCGGGCTGTTCGGGCGCCAGTGGAAGGCCGCCGACGGCACGCGGACCCTCAAGGGCTCCGTCGACGCCACCGCGTTCTTCCTCGAGGAGGCGAAGGTGGCCGTCGTGCCGGGCGTCGACTTCGGCTCCGACGATCACGTGCGGCTGTCGTACGCGACCAGCGCGGCGCTCATCACCGAGGGGCTGGCGCGCATGGCGACGGCCCTGACGCGCCTGGCGTAGTCGTTCGGCCGCGCCTTGACTCCGCGCGACATTCTCGAGTAAGGAGAGCTACCGATGAAGCTTGAAGGCTCGTACGAGGTGAAGGCGCCCCGCGAGAAGGTCTGGAATGCCTTTCTCGATCCCGCGACGCTCCAGAAGGCGATCCCCGGCTGCGAGAAGCTCGAGCTGCTCGGCCCCGACGAGTACAAAGCGACGCTCAAGATCGGCGTGGCCGCGGTGAAGGGGACCTTCGAGGGCAAGGTGCGCCTCTTGGACAAGAAGCCGCCCGAGTCCTATCGCCTGAGCGCCGAGGGAAGCGGCGGGCCGGGATTCGTCCGCTCCGACACGGTGATCACCCTGACGGAGATCGAGGGCGGAACGCGTGTCGCGTACAGCGCGGACGTCCAGGTCGGCGGGCTCATCGCGGGTGTCGGCCAGCGGATGCTCGGCGGGGTCTCGAAGATGATGGCCGATCAGTTCTTCACCCGGATGGGCGAGCTGCTGACGACCGCCTGACCCCCACGCCGGATGGCCTCCCGCTACCTCGAGCCGCGTCTGGAGCGTGCATCCCGCGCCGAGATGACGCGGGTGCAGACACGGCGCCTCCGCGAGCAGGTGACCCACGCGGCGGCGGCGAGCCCGTTCTACCGACGCAAGCTCAAGGCGGCCGGGATCAAGCCGGCCTCCGTCCGGACCCTCGACGATCTCGCCCGGCTGCCCTTCACGACCAAGGACGAGCTGAAGGAGAACCAGGCCGAGAAACCGCCGTGGGGCGACGTCCTCGCGGTGCCGCTGGACGACGTGCTCCGCATCCACATGACCTCGGCCACGACGGGCCGGCCGCTCGCGTTCCTCGACACGCGCGACGACTGGTACGGCTTCTATCATTCCTACGCCCGCGCGCTCCACGCCTTCGGCGTGCGTAAGTCGGACGTCGTGATGGCGGCGTTCTCGTACGGTCCGTGGATCGGCTACTGGTCCGGCTTCTACGCGGCGCAGGATCTCGGCTGCCTCGTGTTCCCGGTCGGCGGCCTCTCGACCGACCAGCGGATCGACGCGCTCCTGAACTATCCGATCACGGTCCTGGGCTGCACGCCGTCGTACGCGCTCTTTCTCGCCGAGACGGCGGCGAAGAAGGGCATCGACCTGGCCAAGGACACGAAGATCCGCATCACCTGGCACACCGGCGAGCCCGGCGCGTCGATTCCGGCGACGCGGGCGAAGATCGAGGCGGCGTTCGGCGCCAAGGCGTACGACCTGCCCGGGCTGACCGAGATCGCCGCGTGGGGCTTCGAGTGCGAGTCGCGCGCCGGGCTCACGCACGTGAACGAGGACTACTGCTATCCCGAGGTGCTCGACGAGCAGGGCCGACCGGTGCGCGCCGGCGAGCGCGGTGAGCTCGTGTTCACGAGTCTCTATCGCAAGGCGATGCCGCTCTTGCGCTATCGCACGCGCGACGTCGTCCAGCAGGCCGACCGCCGGTGCCCCTGCGGGCGTACGTTGGTCGCGTTCGAGGGCGGCGTGCACGCGCGGCTCGACGACATGAAAAAGGTTCGCGGCGTGATCGTCTATCCGCGGCGGGTCGAGGAGCTGGTGCGGCCGCACGCGAACGTCGACGAGTTCCAGATCGTCTTCCGCCGCCACGAGGGTCTCGACGACATCCTGATCCGCATCGATCCCTCGCCGTCGCTCTCGCTCGGCGAGCGCGACGGGTTGCAGACCAAGCTCGCCGAGGATCTCCGGATCGGGCTCGGCATCCGCGTCACCGTGGACATCGGCGAGCCGGGATCGCTGCCGCGCTGGGACCACAAGGCCCGCCGCGTGCGGGACGAGCGGACGGAGGTGCCGTTTTGAAGGCAGCCCTTTTCAAGGAGCACGGCGGCGCCGAGAAGATCCTGTACGAGGACTACCGCGATCCCGTGATCGGACCCGGCGAAGCGCTGGTCCGCGTGAGGGCGTGCGCGCTCAACCAGGTGGACATGCTCTTGCTCGACGGCCGCTTCCCGCCGCCCGAAGGGCTGCCTCACGTGAACGGCTGCGAGGTGACCGGCACGGTGGAGGCGACGGGCCCCGGCGTCAGCGAGCTCGCGCGTGGCCAGCGCGTGATCATCTTTCCGGGATTCGCGTGCGGCAGCTGCGAGTACTGCGTGAGCGGCGAGCGGACGGTGTGCGTCCGCTACGGCTACCTCGGCGCCCACAAGGACGGCGGCTACGCCGAGCTGGTGAAGGCCCCGGCCGCCAACGTGCTGCCGCTGCCCGAGCCGATCCCGTTCGAGGCGGGCGCCGCGGTGCCGCTCGCCATGCTCACCTCGTGGCACGCGCTGGTGGCGCAGGCCGAGGTGAGGCCCGGACAGACCGTGCTCGTCCAGGCCGCGGGTAGCGGCGTCGGCAGCGCGGCGATCCAGATCGCGCGACTCTGCGGCGCCCGCGTCATCACGACGGTGGGCTCCGACGACAAGATCGAGTTCGCCCGCGCGCTCGGCGCCGAGCACGTCGTGAACTATCGGACCCAGGACTTCGTCGAGGAGGCGAAGAAATGGACCGGTAAGCGCGGAGTCGACGTCGTCGTCGAGCACATCGGCGGTGACACCTTCGAGCGGTCGGTGTACGCGCTGACCCGGCTCGGCAAGCTCGTGACGATCGGCTCTCACGACACCCACTGGGGGCGGCTCGACCTTCGCCACGTCTACTCGAAGAACCTCCGGATCCTCGGGACGAACCTGGGCTCGATCGTCGAGCTCAGGACGGTCCTCGACCACGTGGTCCAGGGACGACTCCGGCCGGTCGTCGACCGCGCGTTTCCGCTCAAGGACGCGCGTGCCGCCGTGCAGCAGGTGCTGGACCGCAAGAACAAGGGGAAGGTCCTCCTGGTCTCGTGACGCTCGGGGCTCTGCTCGCGCGCGCCGCGCTCCGCCGCCCCGACGCCGAGGCCGTCGTCGACGGCCGGCGGCGGCTCACGTACGGAGAGCTCGACGCGAGGGCGGGCGCGGCGGCGCGGGGATTCGCCCGCCTCGGCGTCGCCCGCGGCGACCGCGTGCTGCTCGCGCTTCGAAACCGTCTGGAGCACGTCGTCGCCTACTGGGCGCTCCAGCAGCTCGGCGGCGTCGCCGTCCCCGTGAATTTTCGTCTCGCCGCCAACGAGCTCCGGTACGTCCTCGATGACTCCGGCGCCAAGCTTGCGCTGTACGAAGACTCGACCTCCGGGCCTATGCTTGAAGCTTCCGACGGAACCGTGACTCGCCTGGTGTTCGTGGGCGACAGACCACCGACCGGATCGATGTCCTTCGACGACGTACTCGGGGATGGGGCCGGCGGGGGGGGGCGCGGTACCCCGCCACCCCCCGCCGGCCCCATCCCCGAGCCGCCAAGCGAAGGAGATCCCTCGCTGATTCTGTATACCTCCGGAACCACGGGGCGGCCGAAAGGAGTGCCGCGCACACACAAGAATCACTACGCGGGCGCGATGGCGCACGTGATCCAGTGCGGCTACACGTGGGGCGAGCGGACGCTCGGCGTGATGCCGCTCTATCACACGATGGGCATTCACGCCCTGACCAGCATGGCGGCGATCAACGGCTGCTTCGTCTGCCAGCCCGAATGGTCGAGCGCGGCCGCGCTCCGGCTGGTCGCCGAGGAACGGCTGACCGCGCTCTATCTGATCCCGACGCTCTTCTGGGAGCTGACGCACGCCCCTGAGCTGGGCCGCACCGACGTGTCCTCCGTGCGCAAGCTCGCGTACGCGGGCGCGCCGATGCTGGCGCCGCTCACCGAGGCGTGCGCGAAGGCGTTCAGCCCGGACGTGTTCGTGAATCACTACGGCTCGACCGAGATCTACACGTTCTCGATCTTTCCCGAGGTGCGCGCCAAGCCCGGCTGCGCCGGCCGGCCGGGGATCCACTCGACTCTTCGAGTCGTCGTCGCGAGCGCCGAGCGGCGCGTCGGGCCCGACGAGATCGCGCCGGCGGGCGTCAAGGGTGAGATCATCGCGAGCCTCGAGTCGGACGAGGCGTTCGCCGGATACTGGAACCGCCCGGACGCTGACACGCGAGCGCTGCGCGAGGGCTGGTACTTCACGGGCGACATGGGCTGGATCGACGCCGAGGGCGATCTCTGGGTCGCCGGCCGCGTCGACGACATGATCATCAGCGGCGGCGAGAACATCCATCCGGTCGAGGTCGAGGACGTGCTGGCCCGTCACGCCTCCGTGAAGGACGTGGCCGTGATCGGCGAGCCCGACGCGAGGTGGGGCGAGCGCGTGGTGGCGTTCGTCGTGCCGGCCGGCGCGCTGACGGCGGAGACCCTCGACCATCACTGCCGGGCGAGCGGCGATCTCGCGAACTTCAAGCGGCCATGCCGCTTCGTGTTCGTTGCCGAGATTCCCAAGACGGCCTCGGGCAAGATCTTGCGGCGACTGCTGCGCGACGGCCACTACACGGAGGTGCGACCATGAGCGAGTTTCTTCGAGTCGAGCGCGCCGGGGCCGTGGCGACCATCTGGATCGATCGCCAGCCCCGGATGAACACGATGACGGTCGCGATGCGGAGCGAGTTCCCCGGGATCTTCGCGGGGCTCGAGGCGGACGCGAGCGTGCGCGTGGTCGTGATCCGCGGCGCCGGCGGCAAGGCGTTCAGCGCCGGCGGCGACGTGTCCGAGTTCCTCCAGCAGGAGCCCGCGGATCTCGAGCTCTGGGGCGACACCCTCACCGCCGCCGAGCGGTGCCGCAAGCCGGTCATCGCCGCGATCGACGGGTATACGATGGGGGCCGGCCTCGAGCTGGCCGTCGCCTGCGACTTCCGGCTGGCCACCTCGCGGTCCGAGTTCGCATTCCCGGAGGTCCGACTGGGAATGATCCCCGGCAGCGGCGGCACCCAGCGCGCGCTCCGCCTCATCGGCATGACGCGCGGCAAGCTCTTCATGATGACGGGCCAGCGGATCTCGGCCGAGCGCGCGGAGGCGTGGGGGCTGATCACGATGGCGGTGCCGAACGACAAGCTCGACGAAGCGGTGGGCGCGCTGGCCGGGGAGCTGGCCGATCGCGCGCCGCTGGCGCTCCGCACCTTGAAGATGGTACTCAATCGTGGTGCCGAGGCGCCGCTCGAGACCGCGCTCGAGCTCGAGCGCAAGGCGTACGCGTGGCTCCGCTCGACCCACGACTACGCGGAGGGGGTGACCGCCTTTCTCGAGAAGCGGCCACCCAGGTACACGGGGAGGTAACCGATGGCCCGATCCTTTGGACTGATCCTCGCGAATCGCGCCGTCGTGCTCGGCGCCGTCAAGGTGCCGGATCTCATCGACCTCACGACGCAGGCGGAGCGCTCCGGCTTCTTCGACGCCGTCTGGGCCGGCGACAGCTTGCTGGCCAAGCCGCGCCTCGAGTCGGTGACCCTGCTCTCCGCGCTGGCCGGCGTGACCACCAAGCTGCGGTTGGGCGTCGGCTGCATGGCGACCTTCGTCCACCGGCATCCGGTCATGCTCGCGCATCAGTGGGCGAGCCTCGACGTGCTCTCGGGCGGCCGCACGCTGCTCGCGGTGTGCCTGGGCGGGCCGAGCGAGGCGAACGCGGCGCAGGCCGCCGAGCACGACGTCATGTCCATCGCCTCGGCCGAGCGCGTGGGACGCCTCGAAGAAGGGATCGCCGTGCTGCGCAAGCTCTTCGGCGGCAAGAACGTCTCGCACCAGGGCCGGTTCTATTCGTTCGACAACGTGACACTCGAGCCGCGGCCCGTGCAGCAGCCGTGCCCGATCTGGATCGCCTCCAACCCCACCGGCCTCACCTGGAAGGGGGGCGCGTCGGCCTCGGAGGCGGTCATCGAGCGCTCGTTCCGGCGCATCGCGCGCCATGCCGACGGCTGGATGACGAACAAGCTCACGCCGGACGAGTTCCGGCGACAGTGGAGCCGCATCGGCGCGATGGCGCGCGAGGAAGGCCGCGACCCGGCGAAGCTCGGCAGCGCGCTCTATCACAACATCAACATCACCGAAGATCGGCAGAAGGGGCTCGAAGAGACCAAGGCCTTCCTGGACACGTACTACACGGCGAAGTTCTCCCGCGAGTTCGTCGAGCAGTGGACCATCTCGGGCGGCCCCCAGCAGTGCGCCGAGGAGCTCCGCGCGTATTTCGATGCCGGCGTCGGCCACATGGCGCTGCGCTTCGGCTCCTGGGACCAGGTGGGCCAGTTCAAGCGCTTCCTCGGCGAGGTAGCGCCGGCGCTCGGCGGATGAGCGTCGCCGAGCGCTCGAGGAAAGGAAGGCCGGAGCGATGAGCTTCGTCGACATGCGCGAGTGGATCGCGCGGCTCGACACGGAAGGCGAGCTGCGGCGGATCAAGGCCGAGGTGGACTGGGACCGTGAGCTCGGCGCCATCGCGCGCCGCGTGCTCGAGAAGAAGGGGCCCGCGCTGCTCTTCGAGCGCATCAAGGGCTACGAGACCGGACGCTGCACGAAGATCTTCATCAGCGGGCTCGGGAGTGTCGGCCGGCTCGCGCTCTCGCTCGGCTTCCCCAAGGACGCGTCCAATCGTGATCTGGTCCAGCACGTCATGAAGCTGAATCGGCAGGCGATCGCCCCGAAGATCGTCGCGACCGGGCCCGTCAAGGAGGTGGTCGTCCGCGGCGCGGACATCGACCAGACGGAGTTTCCGGTCCCGAAGTGGCACTACCTCGAGGGCGGGCGCTACATCCACACGTTCTCCGGGATCGTCACGCGCGACCCGGAGAGCCGCGCGATGAACGTCGGCATCTATCGCGGCATGATCGGCAAGAAGAACACGGCGCCGTTCCTGCTGATCAAGGGCGGCCAGCACTGGGGCCAGCACTTCCTGAAGTACGCGGCCCGCGGCGAGGCGATGCCGGTGGCGTGCGTCGTCGGCTGGGACCCGATCATGCCGTTCCTGGCGGGCTCGCCGATCCCGACCGGCGTGTGCGAGTGGGACGTGATGAGCGCCTATCGCGGCGAGCCCGCCGAGCTGGTCCGCTGCGAGACCGTCGATCTGGAGGTGCCGGCCGGCGCCGAGATCGTCATCGAGGGGTTCATCAGCGACGACCCGGCGACGTACGAGATGGAGGGACCGTTCGGCGAGTTCACGGGCTACGTCTCGGACGTGCCGACGCCGCGCCCCACGATGCAAGTGACGTGCATCACGCACCGCCGCGATCCGATCTTCCGCGGCTGCCTCGAAGGCACCTTGCCCGGCTCGTACAGCGAGAACAGCGTGATGTCGTCCGTGCAGCGCGCGGCGATCGCGTGGAACATCCTGACGGCGGCGGGGATTCCCGGCGTGCGTGACGTCTTCGTGCCGCCGATCACCAACGGCGTGAACATCGTCGTCCAGATCAAGAAGGCCTACCAGGGCCAGCCCAAGCAGATCGCGGCCGCGCTCTGGGGCTCGAGCGCCGCGCAGTACCGGTACAAGCACGTCACCGTCGTCGAGGAGGACATCGATCCGGCCTCGTACGAGCAGGTCGACTGGGCGTTCGCGCATCGGGTCAACGCGGGGCAGGACGGCATCGTCGTCTTCCCTGGGATCTTCGGCTCGCCGATCGACCCGAGCACTCCACCGGAGGATCGGGACGTGGCGCGGCTCGGTACCGGGCTCTGGAACCGCGTGCTGATCGACGCGACCCGTTCGTGGAAGCTCGAGCGCCGCGCCGAGTGGGGTGGCGAGCGGTTCCCGCCGACGGTCCGCCCGGCGCCCGACGACGAAGCGAGGGTGCGCGAGCGCTGGGAGGAGCTCGGGCTCGGCGACCTCTGAGATGAAGATCACCGAGATCCGCGCCATCCCGCTCGCGGTGCCGCTTCAGGTCAGCGGGCCGCCGTCGTCGTGGGCGCCCGGAGCCGGCAAGCAGATCCTGGTTCGCGCCACGACCGACGAGGGACTGACCGGCTGGGGCGAGTGCTTCGCCTATGGCGCGACGGATGCCGTGTGTCACGTCGTCGACGACGCGCTGGCGCCGATCGTCGTCGGCCAGGACCCGACGCAGATCGAGAGCCTGGTCGATCGCCTGCATCGCGCCTTGATGATCTGGGGCCGGCGCGGCCTGGCGATGATGGCGGTGAGCGGCGTCGAGCTGGCGCTGTGGGATCTGGTCGGCAAGGCTCGGAACGCCCCGGTCTACGAGCTACTCGGCGGCCTCTGCCGGTCGCGGCTGCGCGTGTACGCGAGCCTTCTCCGCTACGACACGCCGAGCCAGGTCGGCCAGGCGGTGGCGGCCACGCTCGCCCTTGGCCACAGCGCGGTGAAGCTTCATCAGATCGACGTCGAATCGGTCGCCGTCGCACGCGAGGTGGCCGGAGACGGCGTCGAGCTGATGCTCGACACGAACTGCCCCTGGTCTGTCGAGGAGGCGATCCGCGTCGGCCGGCGGCTCGAGCGCTTCGAGCTGCGCTGGCTCGAGGAGCCGGTCTGGCCTCCCGAAGACTATGCCGGGCTCGCGCGCGTGCGGGCCGCGCTGCGAATTCCGATCGCCGCGGGCGAGAACGACGCCACGGTCTTCGGGTTCCGCGAGCTGATCGCTCAGGGCGCGGCGGACATCGTCCAGCCCAGCGTGACGAAGGTGGGCGGGCTCCTCGAGATGAGGAAGATCGCGGTTCTCGCCGCCGCGGCCAACGTGACGCTCGTGCCGCACTCCTTCTACTACGGCCCAGGGCTCGCGGCGAGCCTGCATCTCGCCGCGGCGACGCCGGGCGTTCCGTACGTCGAGTTTCCGGGCACGCCGCTCGTCGCCTCACTGACCGCCGAGCCGATCCGCTTCACCAACGGTGCTGTCAGCGTGCCCGATCGACCCGGGCTCGGCGCCGATCCCGACCCGAGCGTGCTGGCGCGCTACCCGTATCAGGCCGCGGCGGCGCGGCCCTTCTACCTGACGTGAGCTTCTGACGTGAGCATCGACATCGTCCCCGCGACGTCGGCTGATCAGATCGCCACGGCCCGACGGCTCTTCATGGAGTACGAGGCCTCGCTGGGGATCGAGCTCACGTTCCAGGGCTTCGCGCAGGAGGTCGCGGGGCTGCCGGGCGCTTACACGCCGCCGGCGGGTCGCCTGTTCCTGGCCACCGACGGCGCCGAGCCCGCAGGTTGCGTGGCGCTACGGCCGCTCGGCGGCGGCGTCTGCGAGATGAAGCGCCTCTACGTCCGACCGACGGCGCGGGGCGCGCGCCTCGGGCGCCGCCTGGCCGAGACCGTGATTCGCGAAGCGCGCGCGATCGGCTACGCGCGCATGCGCCTCGACACCTTGCCGTCGATGAAGGAAGCGTTCGCGCTCTATCAAACGCTCGGCTTTCGCGAGATCCCACCGTACCGCGAGAATCCGATCGTTGGCACGCACTTCATGGAGCTGGATCTCTAGCCCCTACGCGCGGGCGGGCTCGGCGACCGAGGCGCGAAGCACCAGACAGAGCGGAATCGTGGTGAGGACGATCGCCGAGACCACGACGAGGGTCGCCGTGACCCCGGCGGTGTCGCCGATCAGCCCGTAGACCGTGGGCGCCAGGGCCGACGACATGATCGTCACGGTGTAGTAGAGGCCGTACGCGCGCGAGCGGCGGTCGGCGGTGACGAGGTCGGCGACGGTTCCGTAGAGCACCGACGAGGTCCCGTTCAGCGCCACGCCGATGAGCGGCAGGATCGCCAGCGCCACCGCCAGCGGCGAGGCCACCAGCGCCAGGATTCCGAGCGCCGTGGCGGTCTCGGTGAGGACCACCGTGCGGATCACGCCGAGCCGCTCGGCCACGAGGCCGCAGGCGAACTTCCCGACGGCGCCGCCCGCGAAGAGCAGGGCCAGCGCGGTGCCGACGCCCGCGACCGACGAGCCCTTCGCGATCAAGACGAACGGCAAGAACGTGAGGAATCCGGTCCGCGTCGCGTTGTCGATCATCCCGATCGCGGTCAGCGCCTGAAAGCCGCGAAGGTCGCGAATGCCCCACCCGGAACGCGCGGCAAGCGGCGCGTTCGCCGGCTCGTTCACCGCGGCCTCCGGCAATCCGGCGGTGAGCCGCGCCAGCACGCCCGCGATGGCGATCGCGGCGACGAGACCGATCACGCCGTACGCCGCCGAGGCGGCACGCCAGCCCACGACCACCGCCGCAAGGGCGACCGCCGCCGGCACCGCCACCTTGCCGAGATCGCCCGAGAAGTTGTAGGTCCCCAGCGCCGCGCGCCGCGGGCCGGTCTCGTACGCCTTGGAGACGAGCGAGGACGAGAGCGGATGCTGGACGCCAGAGCCGAGCCCGGCGACGAGCAATACCGCCAGGAGCGACAGGAACCCACCGACCGTCCCCGCCGCGATGAACCCGCACGCGGTGATCGCCGTGCCCGCGGCCAGCAGGCGCCGCTCGCCCCAGCGCTCGGCGAGCAGCCCCGCGGGTATCTGGAACGCCGCCATCCCGCCGCTGTACGCGGTGCGGATGATTCCGACCTGAGCGAAGGTCAGCCGGAACTCGTTGGCCCAGACCGGCAGGAGCACGTAGAGAATGTCGGAGAATCCGTCGTGGACGAAGTGGATGCTGCAGGCGGCGGCGAGCACCGCGCGCGCACGCGATTTCACCCGGGGATCATCCCCCGAGCGGCCCACCGCGTTCAAGTAGAATACCGTTACCAGATCAGGGGAGGGACTCCATGCCGATCAGCATCACGCGCGTCTACACTCGCACCGGCGACAAGGGCGAGACCTCCCTGGTCGGCGGCCAGCGGATCCCGAAGGACTCGCCGCGCATCGTCGCCTACGGCACGGTCGACGAGCTGAACGCCGTCGTCGGCCTGGTGCGGGTCTTCAACGCCGAGCGGCTCGACGAGGGCGAGCGCCATCGCTGGCTCGATGAGGTCTTGCGGAAGATCCAGAACCAGCTCTTCGATCTCGGCAGCGAGCTGGCGACCCCGCCCGACGCCGCCTACGAGGGGATGTTCAGGGTCGGCGAGGGCGAGGTGAAGGAGCTCGAGGCGCTCATGGACCGGTGCCAGAAGGATTTGCCGCCGCTCAAGTCCTTCGTCCTGCCGGGCGGCGGGCGCATCAACGGATTTCTCCACCAGGCGCGTACGGTGTGCCGCCGCGCCGAGCGCGAGCTGCTCGCCCTGTCGCGCCAGGAGCCGATCGGCGAGTGGCCGCTGCGCTTCCTGAACCGCCTGAGCGACGTGTTCTTCGTGCTGGGCCGCTGGGTCGGCAAGCACCTGGGTGAGCAGGAATACCTCTGGGAGCGCGGGCTCTCGAGCCACGCGCGTCCGAGAAAGGCGCGCTCATGAAATTCGGACTCTTCTACGAGCTCTCCGTGCCGCGTCCGTGGACCCGCGAGTCGGAGCGGACGGTCTACGACAACGCCCTCGAGCAGGTGAAGCTCGCCGACGAGCTGGGCTTCGATCAGGTGTGGGCGGTCGAGCACCACTTCCTCGAGGAGTACTCGCACTGTCCCGCGCCGGAGCTGTTCCTGACCGCGTGCGCGATGGTGACGAAGCGGATCCGGGTCGGGTTCGGCATCGTCGTGTGCGTGCCGGAGTTCAACCATCCGATCAAGATCGCGGAGCGGACGGCGGTCCTCGACATCCTCTCGGGCGGCCGCGTCGAGGTCGGCACCGGCCGCTCGGCGACGTGGACGGAGCTGGCCGGATTCAACGCGAGCCCGGACGTCACCAAGAAGAGCTGGGACGAGTTCGTGCGGTGCCTGCCGCGGATGTGGACCTCGGAGAAATTCGAGTTCGAGGGCGAGTTCTGGTCGATGCCGCGGCGCACGATCCTGCCGAAGGTGTACCAGCGGCCGCACCCGCCGATGTGGGTTGCGGTGACGAGCCCGGGCACCGAGCTCGACGCCGCCGACCGCGGGCTCGGGAGCCTCGGCCTCACGTTTGGACAGTTCGCCGAGCAGGAAAAGCGCATCGCGGAGTATCGCCGCCGGATCCAGCTCTGCGAGCCGGTCGGCGAGTTCGTCAACGACCAGGTCTCGACCGTCAACTTCCTCTACTGCGGAGAGGACGACGCGGTCGCGCTCAAGACCGGGCGCCAGATGGCGAACCACTTCAACTACCTCGCCGCGCAGCTCATCTCGGTGCGCGAGACCTATCCGGCGAAGTCGTATCCGTCGCTCGGGCTTCTGCCGCAGCTGCGGCGCCAGGCGACCGGACCGGACGCCTCCGAGCAGGCGGGCGAGGGGCTGTGCCTGGGCGGCCCTGAGCGCATCACGCGCGCGCTCAAGCGTTGGGAAGCGTGCGGCGTGGACCGCGTCAATTTCCTGGTCAACACCGCGGAGACGATCCCGCAGGCCGAGGTGCTGGCGAGCCTTCGGCTCTTCGCGCGCGACGTCATGCCCGCGTTCAACGGCGAGAAGTCCTGATGCCCATCTTCGGCGAGCTCGAGCTCGAGACGATCGCGAGCGGGCTGCCGGCGATGAAAGATCTCGACACCGAGGCGTGGGAGCTGCCGAAGGCCGAGATCCTCCAGCTCGCGTGCGAGGTCGCCGACGGCACCCGTGTGCTCCTGCCGCGGGCGCTTCACCCGGCGATCCCCGAATACGTCACCTTCGTGGTGACGCGATATGCGGAGAGCCCGGTCGGGCCCTTCAACCTGGCTCAGGTGCGATTGATGGCGCGGGCGGGCGTTCACCCGCGCGGGTATGTGCTGGGCGCCGTCGCATCGAGCCCCGCCGCGGTGACCGCGCTCCGCGAGCGCTGGGGCTATCCGGCGATCGCGGGAGTGATCACGCTCCGGCGCTATCACGATCGCGTCGCGGCAATTGTTCGACGCGAGGGCACGACGATTCTCGAGATGGCGCTGGTCGATCCGGAGATCGTCTCGGGCGGCGATCTCCAGTACATCCACGCGATCACGCTCGCGCGGGTCGACGGCGCCGCGCAGCTGATCCAGGTGGACCCGCACTACACGCTACATCAGGCCAGCCGCGGCCGCGCCGACGTGAGCCGGTTCGAGCCCGCGGCGTGGAACGCGGCGCTGGTCGAGCTGACCACGCCGATCTCGGCGAGCGTCTCGACCTGCGACACGGATCTGCCGCGCATCCGCTTCGTGATGGACCCGGAGACTCCGGTGGTCCGAGGAACTCGGAAGGTCCGCTGAGCTAGCCGCGCTGGGTCGACGCGTCCAGCGCCAGCCGCATGTGCTGCATCAGCGACTCGGGCGTGAACGGCTTGGACAGGAGCACGATGTCCGGATCGAGCACACCGTGGTGGCCGAGGGCGTCGTCGGTATATCCCGACATGTAGACGACCTTCGTGCCCGGTCGGAGCTCGGTGATCTGCCGCGCGAGCTCGGGGCCGCTCATCTGCGGCATGACCACGTCGGTGAGCAAGAGGTCGATCGGTCGAGCCGAGTCGCGGCACAGGCGGAGCGCCTCGTCGCCGCGCGCCGCCTCCAGCACGGTGTAGCCCGCCATCTCGAGGATCTCGCGCGTCAGCTCGCGGACGTCGCCCTCGTCCTCGACGAGCAGGATCGTCTCCGAGCCGCGCGATTCGCCTCGCTCGGGCCCTTGCTCCACGTGGGGGTCCTCCATCTCGCCGGCGCAGGGGAGATAGATCTCGAACGTCGTCCCCCGACCCTCTTCGCTCCGGACCCCGATGTAGCCGCCGTGCTGCTTC
>Ga0137407_10000502_pt1 | contig 26258 bp, 16 predicted proteins | sample CZOMad2_2_16fung_FD_108410 | JGI IMG/M metagenome (GOLD analysis project Ga0137407, IMG submission 108410) | Vadose zone soil fungal communities from Angelo Coast Range Reserve, California, USA - CZOMad2_2_16fungal (Illumina Assembly) | ecosystem: Environmental > Terrestrial > Soil > Vadose... | reverse complement strand
CTTCACTGACACCGCCGAGATCTACGATCCGACGACCGGCAGGTTTCAGCTGACCGATCGCCTCGCGCAGGGGCGGGGCTTCCATCGGGCGACCCGGCTCGCCGACGGACGCGTGCTCTTGAGCGGGGGTTTCGCGGCGGCGGGGGCGGCGGATGTCACGGCTCTGGCCGCCTCGGAGATCTTCGATCCGGTGAGCGAGAAGTTCTCCTCGGTCGGGGGACTTGAGATACCACGGGTGGGCCATTCAGCGCTCCTGCTGCCCGACGGGCGCGTCCTGGCAGTGGGGGGAACGCGGGGCGGCGCCCAGGCGCGCTCGGGCGTTTCCGAGACTGAGCTCTTCGACGCGCGCACCGGGAAATGGACGGCCGGCCCTCTACTGGACCCGGCCTGGGTAGGGGTGACCGCGACGCTGCTGGGGAACGGGAAGGTCCTTCTGTTCGGAGGCGAGGACTCGCAGGGGTTTCCCCGGCCGGACGCATTTCTTTTCGAGTGACCGCCGGTCAGCGAGAGCTGTGCCGCCTCGTGCAATCCACCGGGCCGCGTGAAGGCCGCCCCTTATCCGCGGACCGGTCGGGTAGCTGGGCAGTGGCGCCAGCCCTGGCTGCTGTCGCTGTCGGGCTCGGGCGGGTACCCGATGCCGCTGCCTACGGAGACTTCGACAACATCGCTCCGCGCTGGTCGCCGGATGGCCTGCGGATCGCCCTCATCTTTAATCGGACCGGTTTGGTGCGACCAGACAATGGGTGGTGGCCAGCAGAGGCAGGCGCCTCGCGAGCGCCGCTTCCTGGCGCCGCGGCGGCCCGTTGACGGTGGCCCGTGTGCACCTCCGGGATCAGCTGGAGAGCTCGTTCACACCCTGGTCTCAACGCTCGGGGATGCCCAGACCTTGAAACAATTCCTCGTCCTTGAGCGTCTCTGCAACTCCGTTGAAACCGGGGAACACGGCGCTAGCAGTGAGTCCTTCCAAGTACAGCAGCCAGAGAAGCTCCGTTGAACATCTGTTCGGCAGTGTGAAGACCCTGAGCAAAGGCCACTCGCTATCCGGGTAGTTTCCTGCAGCGGCGCTGAGTTGGTCATCAAAAGATCTTCGGTCGACCGGATCGCCGATGGACAACCCTGCGAGACGCTGCACCGTGAAGACGCCGGCCTGCGCATGAAGATTCGGATTGCCATGCCGAGGCGCCGCGACGATTGACGTGAAGCGCTCCCTGCGCTCAGCGTAGTCGAACTCGAGAACGCTTGCCTTGAAGGCGTAGACGACAAGCCGTGTCCACTCAACTCTCGAATCGTTCTTGAAGCGCACTCTCGCAGCATCCCGCGCTGCAAAGTACGCCGCTACGAAAGGCTTTCGTGTCCAGTCCAGGAGACGCGTGGGAATTCCATGGTGCTGGGCTAGCGCGAATGTCGGCAGCAGTACCTCAGGTGGCCACAGACCCATCGGGGACCCGTCGGCTGTCTCTTCGAAGTGGTCGTCCACGATCATGTCGAACTGAGCGAGTTGCCGACGAAGTAGCTGGCTATCGTTCGGAAGCGAAAGGCCTTGGGAGTCGCACTCCCAGAAGAACTTTTGCAGCGTGAACAATTCGGCGTTCTTCTGTTCCATGGTGTTGTTCGCGGCATTCCGAGTCCAACCCTGACGCGGATGGAACAGTAGAGGAGTATGTTCACCGACACGCAGAGCGGAAGGGAGCATAGGCCACTCCTGCGCTTGGCCACGGAAGATCCATCGCTCCATCCCGCTTCTGGACTCACGGCGGCGACCGCGGAAATACTTCCCTCGAAGGGAAATAGCCGCTAGCAACTCTTCACCCTGCTGGCACTCGATACGCTCGACAACGTCGGCCACGGCTGGCTCCCGAGTCGGTCTGAGCGCAGCATACTCGCAGAGCCGTCCAAAATAGGGGATCTTGCGCGATGTTAGCGTTCCGCAACCGACCTAGACGCGCAAGAATTTAGGTGCGGTCGGCGCACGAAGGGCCTGCCCTAACGCGCACGACAACGCCCTCAGTTGGTTCGGCGGAAGCACCCCTCGCAAAGAGGGCGCCGCATTGTGGTCGGGTAGTCCTTCCCGCAGCCGTGACAGAACCTGTCAACAAAGTCTTCGTTGCCCCATTCGCTCCACTTCGCAAAGTCCCCGCGACAGTAGGGGCGGCGCACGTCAAGCGCGACCGTCGCGCCACACCTAATGCAGTAACCTTCGGCGCTCAGCGGTCGGGCGGATCTCTCGCGGACTGAGCCGGTCTCTTCCGAATCGAAGCGGATAGGCCGTGCCGATGGCTGGACGTACTTAGATAGGAAGTCTTCGACGGTGCGCACCGCCCGTACGTCGGTACTCCATAGCCCAGCCTCGATTGTATTCAGGAACGAGGAAGCCAGCAGATTCAGTGAAGTCACCAAGGCGTTCGACTCGGAAAAATAGAGCTTTGCGTGTAGAGCGGGTACACCGAACACGCGCAGGCCCCTGGCGGCGAGCGGAGCAGTCTCAGCGAGCCAGTGTTCCTTCGGATTCGTCTGCTCGTCATCCCGCATGAACATCTGCACCTTCACGTCCCTGCTCAGCGCCTCGCGGATCGCGTGACCAACACGATCAGCGGTTCCCATCGTCACGTATGGGCTAACAAGAACGACCCGAGTCTTGGCGGTGCGAATCAGTGTCAGGAGACGGCTGATCGTCTCTTCGGTGTTGAGCAGGGTGAAGTCCAGATGAGCCTCCCAGTGTCCTGCTAGCGTACTCGGATGTCGTGGTATTGCGAAGGGATCTCCTAACGCTGGCAAGGCTTCTCGACCAAGGGTCGGGGTGCGGAGCCCGAGTAGCCTGCCTACCCGAGTCTTCCCTTGACGAGTGGGACCCAATGGGATCAGAACGCGACCGACGTTCACGCGCCGTCGCGCTTACCGGCGCGCTTCATGCGATTCGTCAGCACCTGGTGACTCTTCAATCCAAGAAGGCGGGCGGCTTCTCGCTTCTTGCCCTTCGTGACTTCAAGGGCTTTCTTGACGTAAACTTGTTGCACTTCTTCGAGCACGTCATCGAGCCTGAATCCTGCTCCGAGCGGGCGGTCTAACACCTCATCTAGCCGGCTAGTGCCGGTACCGCGACTTGGTAGAAGGGCCCCCTCAATGTCCTCCGCTTCGAGGGCGCTGCTCGTCGACCACACGATTGCGCGCCGTAGCGTGTTCGCGAGTTCTCGTACGTTGCCGGGCCAGTTGTGACCTAGCAACGCGTTCATTGCTCCAGGCGAGAGCGACCGAGGAGAAAGCTCAACTCTAGCGTTGCCGTCGTTGATCGCCTTCAGGAGATGCTCGGCGAGCGGTGTGAGATCGCCTTCGCGCTCCCGCAGCGCTGGCACCTTCAGAACAGCGACAGCAAGGCGATAGAAGAGGTCCTCTCGAAACCGACCGGCCGCGACATCATCCACAAGGCTGCGGTGCGTTGCCGCAATGATGCGCACATCGACGTCGATGGTTTTGCTCGCGCCAACCGGCACCATCTGCCCCTCCTGTAAGGGCCGGAGCAACTTGACTTGCATCGGCAACGGCAATTCGCCGATCTCGTCGAGGAAGAGCGTACCGCCCTGCGCTTCACGGAAGTGTCCGCTCCGTGATTCGGTGGAACCGGTGAACGCGCCTTTGACGTGGCCGAAGAATTCCGACTCTGCGAGATGCTCGGGGATTGCGCCGCAGTTCACAGCCAGGAACGGGCGGTTTCGCCTCGGACTGGCGTTGTGAATGGCGCGAGCCAGAATCTCCTTCCCGGTGCCGGATTCGCCCTCGAGGAGCACCGGAACGTTGTGAATCGATACGCGCTTCGCTCGCTCGAGGAGATCTCGCATGCCGCCGCACTGGTGGATGATGCTTGAGAAGGCAGCATCCGGAGGCGCGCGTTCGAGATTCGACTCCCGAAGCACGGCGTCGGTGCGCTGAAGCAATGCTGGTATGAACTCAGCAGAGATCTCGAACGGGACGTCCACGATCTCCGAGCATTTGTGGAAGTTTGACCAGGCAAGCAACTCGGCAGGGTAGCGGCTCTTTCCCAGAAGGAGCCAGACGGAGCCCATGGGCGCCGTTCCGGAGTTCAGGAAGAACGCGAGTTGAACCCCGGCGCCGTATCGCTTGCGTACAGATTCCACCGCCTCCACGGCTCGGCGGTGAATCTCGCCGTAATCGACCGGCGATTTCAGAGGCGCATCGAACAGCGACAGGGAAAGCGTCGAGCCCGCGCCGACGTACACGGCATACTGTTGCGCCGCTTCCTCCAATTGGTTGTTCAGCAAGACGATTTCGTCGAATGTTTCGCCGCGTTCGGCCAGTGCGTCCGCCAGCGGGGCCGCCGCATTGGTGTCGCCACCGGACCGACGAAGCTCATCCTTGCCCAGCCATGAGAGAAGCACCTTCACGTAACGAACATTACCAAGCGTAACCAAGATTACCAACCATGAGATCGTAAGCACCTGAAATCACATCAAGTGCTTCTGGCTTGGTTCTTGGAATGAGTCCTCGCATGACCACTCCCAACCCGATTCAGGCGAAGGTTGATGCGACCTCCGAGACCATCGTTGCCGAGCTCACCGACCGCCGCACCGACTCAGTCGACGTCTTCCAACTGCTCACGGCGGACCAGCAGAGGCAGCTGGCCCTCGACGCATGGTGCATCGGGCTCCGCGCGCTCAAGAATGCGAACGCGCAGGCGCAGGAGGCGCGCCTCGCCGACATCGGGAAGACGCTCAAGGAGGATCTTTCCGGCGCCCTCAACCACATGGTCCAGCAGCACCAGGAGCGCGTCGAGACGAGCCTGCGGAGGTACTTCGACCCGAATGACGGCGAGCTCTCGCGACGCCTCGAGCGGTTCATCGAGGACGATGGCGAGCTGTCGCGCCTGATGGCGCGGTTCGTTTCGCCGGACGGCAGCGTGATTGCGGAGACGCTTGCGAAGCACGTCGGTGAGCAAAGCGTCCTCATCAAGAAGCTGAGCCCCTCGGACGCCGACGGCGTCGTTCAGACGCTGAAGCAGCTCTTGACCTCCGCTATGGCCCAGTCGAGCTCGGAGCTTCAGCAGGCGCTCGATCCGCTGCGGAAGGACAGCCCCGTCTCGCGGTTTCTCTACGCGCTGCGCGACGACGTCAAGAAGGCCGAAGCGGATCGTTCGCAGCAGATGGTGACGGCGTTCAAGGCGCTCGACGCGAACGATCCCAATTCGTTGCTGAGCAACCTCGCCCGCCAGACGCAGAACGCGAGCCAGTCGCTGCTGAGCGCCATGAATCCGGCGAACAAGAACTCGCCGTTGGCGTACATCCAGGCCAGCCTGATGGACCTGCTCGAGCGGCACATGAAGCGATCGCACGACATCCTGCAGGAGCAGCAGCAGCGGCAGGAGAAGTTCGAGAAGGACATCCGCGACGTGGTCACGCGTCTCGAGACGCAGCGCTTGGCGAATCGCTCCTCGCCTCGTGGCGGGGAGCAGTTCGAGGATCTCGTCCTCGCGATTGTCCAGGAGCGCGTGAACGGCGGGCCGTACGTTTGCACGAAGACAGGGAACGTGGTCGGCATCCGCGATGCCTGCAAGGTGGGCGACTTCGTGGTGCGCTTCACGGAAGAGAGCGCGTGGGCCGGCGCTGCCATCGTGTTCGAGTGCAAGCACGACGCGTCGTATCACGTCGACAAGGCCATCAAGGAGCTGGACATCGCGCGTACCAACCGCGAGGCCGCTGTCGGCGTCTTCGTGATGGCGCAGAGCCACGCTTCGTCGGACTTTCCTGCCTTCAGCCGCATCGGCCAGAATATCCTGGTGACATGGGACTCCGAGGACTGCTCGACGCTGCCTCGCCTCTACGCCGCCGTGATGCTCGCGATGGCGCTGGCGTCGCGGAAGAAGCAGGTCGAGCAGTCGGCCAGCACCGACGCGGTCCGCGGCATCGAGACGATGCTCACCGAGCAGCTCTCGCACGTCGAGAAGATCCGAAAGGCCAGCGAGAGCATCCGCAAGAGCAACGACGTGATTCGCAAGGAGCTCGACAAGTCCGAGGCGGAGCTGAAGGACCTCGTCGAGAAAGCGCACGAGACGCTGCGCGCGCTCGACATCGGGTGCGACAACGAGGCGAACGATCGCAAGGAGCCCATCGCTTTCGGCGCCGCGAACGACAACACGGCGGCGTAGGCTAGGAAAAGGGAATCGTCATGGCCTACTGAGATTGCGTACTTTACTTTGTTCACTCTGCCAGGCATCGAGCTCAATGCTATGGAATGTGGTACGTGGCCTCTCGGGTTCGGCAGAATGGAGAAGCACCGCAAGGGCGGAGTGAAGGCCTCCCACGCTGAGTGCCGGCGGCTTCACTACGAGCGGTTTGTCGAGGAGAAGCGGATCGTGGTGGGCCACTGCGGTGGGCACCTCGATCTCTGACCTAACACGTTGAATGAGGGAACGAACCGGGTTTGCTGGTAGAACGTAGCGGTTCAAAAGCGGGAGACTAGATGGCTCGGCTCGAAGAACTCATCGCGGGCGCACAAGTCGCCGGCATCCTTCCCGACACGTCGGCGAGCGTCGTCACCGTCCAGTGGTTCGGCTCCGACGCTCTCGAACTGACCTACAAGGACCCTGCTGGCCGGGTCGCCAACCAACTCCTGTACCGCCACGACGAACTGCGCCTCTCGCTCGTTCAGAAGGGCCGTGCTTGGAGCTTCGACGGCGACGGTGCCCTTTTCCGCCTGGTCTCCGAGGCGCACCGCATCCGGCTCGCCCATCTGTTTGACCCCGTGCTCGCCGTCCACACGTCCCTCGTCGACCCGCTGCCGCACCAGATCACCGCCGTCTACGAGGCGATGCTCCCCCGCCAGCCTCTGCGCTTCTTGCTCGCCGACGACCCTGGTGCAGGCAAGACGATCATGGCCGGCCCCTTCATCAAGGAGTTGATCGCACGGGGCGACCTGAAGCGTTGTCTGATCGTCTGCCCCGGTAGCCTCTCCGAGCAGTGGCAGGACGAGCTGTACCGCCGCTTCCAGCTCCCCTTCGACATCCTCACCAACGACAAGGTGGAAGCAGCCCGCACGGGGAACTGGTTCCTGGAGAACCACCTCGTCATCGCCCGCCTCGACATGCTGTCGCGCAACGAGGACTTGCAGCGGAAGCTCCAGGCTCCCGAGTGCGGCTGGGACCTGGTCGTCTGCGACGAGGCCCACAAGCTCGCGGCCACATTCTTCGGCGGCGAGGTCAAGTACACGAAGCGCTACCGGCTCGGGCAGATCCTCGCCACACTCACGCGCCACTTCCTCCTGATGACGGCCACGCCGCACAACGGCAAGGAGGAAGACTTCCAGCTCTTCATGGCGTTGCTCGACGGCGACCGCTTTGAGGGCCGCTTTCGCGACGGCGTCCACCAGGCCGACGTCTCCGACCTGATGCGGCGCATGGTGAAGGAGAATCTGCTCAAGTTCGACGGCACGCCGCTCTTTCCTGAGCGCATGGCCTACACGGCCCAGTACAAGCTCTCCCATGCGGAAGCGGCCCTCTACAAACAGGTGAGCGACTACGTCCGGGAGGAGTTCAACCGCGCCGAGGCCGTCCAGAACGACAAGCGAGTCGGCACTGTGGGATTCGCGCTCACCATCCTCCAGCGCCGCCTGGCTTCATCGCCTGAGGCCATCTACCAGTCGCTGCGGCGAAGGCGGGAACGCTTGGAGAAGCGGCTCCGCGAACTGCAGGTGCTCCAGCGCGGAGCAGACACCACCCCGGTGACTCCGATTGGACCAGAGCTCGAGGAAGATGATGTCGAGGACCTGGAGGACGCACCAGATAACGAGGTGGAGGTCGCAGAGGAGCAAATCCTCGACAGCGCCACCGCAGCGCGCACCATCGGTGAGCTTAAGGCGGAACTCGCCACCCTGGGGAGGCTGGAGGCACTCGCGATCTCGGTGCGGCGAAGCGGCGAGGATCGGAAGTGGAAAGAGCTGGCCAGTCTTCTCAGCGAAATCTTCACGCCGGCGGCGATCACAGGAGTAGCCGAGCAGCAGGCGCCGTACGGGTCCAGGCCGATTCCTCCGCCGGAGGCGTCGCCGCACCAGAAGCTCGTGATCTTCACCGAACACCGCGACACGCTCACCTATCTTGAAAACCGGATAGCGACTCTTTTGGGGCGGCGAGAGGCTGTAGTCGTCATCCACGGAGGCATGGGCCGTGAGGATCGACTCAAGGCGCAGGAGTCATTCAAACACGACCCGCAAGTCCAGGTGCTCGTCGCTACGGACGCGGCAGGGGAAGGCATCAACCTCCAGCGTGCCCACCTGATGGTGAACTATGACCTGCCTTGGAACCCCAATCGCATCGAGCAACGATTCGGCCGCATCCACCGCATCGGCCAAACCGAGGTCTGCCACCTCTGGAACCTGGTCGCGGACGAGACCCGCGAGGGTGACGTCTACCGGCTCCTTCTCGAGAAGCTTGAGCAGTCCCGCCAAGCTCTGGGTGGTCAGGTCTTCGACGTCCTCGGCAAGCTCCAGTTCGAGGGCAGGTCGCTCCGCGAGCTGCTGCTCCAGGCCATCCGCTACGGCGAGAGGCCCGAGGTCCGCGCCCGTCTCACCGAGGTCATCGCCAACGCTGTAAACCGCGGCCAGCTTCAGAAGCTCCTCGATGAGGGCAATCTCGCACACGACGCCATGGACGCGGGCCGCGTCGCGAAGGTACGCGAGGAAATGGAACGAGCCGACGCGAAGCGGCTCCAGCCTCACTACATCGAGTCGTTCTTCCTGGAGGCGTTCAAGCAGCTCGGCGGCACCGCGCGCCAGCGCGAGCAGCACCGCTTCGAGATCACACATGTCCCCGCCCCGGTGCGAAACCGGGACAGGTTGGTCGGCGTCGGCCAGCCCGTCCTGCCACGCTACGAGCGCATCGCCTTCGACAAGTCGCACCTCGCACCTCAAGGCCAGCCGCTCGCAGCGTTCATCTGCCCCGGACATCCGCTCCTTGACGCCACCCTCGACTTGACGATGGAACGCCACCGCGACTTGCTCCGACGGGGCACGGTCCTTGTGGACGAGCGCGATCCCGGTAAGACGCCGCGTGTACTCTTCTACCTGGAGCACGCCATCCAGGACGCCAGCGGTGCCAAGATCGGCGAGCGCCGGACCATCTCCAAACAGATGCTCTACGTCGAGATAGACGCGGCGGGGCAGGCTCGCCACCTACACTACGCGCCCTACCTCGACTACCGGCCCCTCAAGGCTGAAGAGCCCGGCGTGGAGACGTTCTTCAAGCGCCCCGAGGCAGCGTGGATCATCGGCGAGGTGGAACAGAAGGCGCTCGGCTACGCCATCGCCCAGGTGGTCCCAGATCACATCAGGGAGGTCAGCACACGCCGACTGGAGTGGATCGCCAAGGCCCGCGCTGCGGTGAAGGAGCGGCTCACCAAGGAGATCGGTTACTGGGACCATCGCGCCCAGGATCTGAAGTTCCAGGAGCAGGCCGGTAAGGCCAACGCCAGGCTCAACTCCCAAGAGGCACTGCGACGAGCGGACGACCTCCAAGCTCGGATGCAGAAGCGGTTGGACCAACTCGACCTGGAGGCGCAGATCTCAGCGCTTCCTCCACACGTTCTCGGCGGTCTGGTTGTCGTGCCGATGGGCCTGCTCGCCGAAATGACCGGCCAAGCCGCGGCGGCTCCCACCCTAGCGCAGGCGAAAGACAACCAAGCCGCAGCGGCTGAGGCGCGAGCTGCGGTGATGGAGATCGAGAGGAGCCTGGGATTCGAGCCGGTGGACCGCGAGTTCGAGAAGCTCGGCTACGACATCGAAAGCCGCTTTCCAAGTACGGGCAAGTTGAGGTTCATCGAGGTGAAGGGGCGCGACGCCAGTGCGACCACCATCACCGTTACCAAGAACGAGATTCTCTACTCGCTCAACAAGCCCGACGACTTCATCCTCGCCATCGTCGAATTCCGACCGGGCCGGCCCCATCGGACCCACTACGTGCGCCGGCCGTTCCACCGCGAGCCGGACTTCGGCGTGACCAGCGTGAACTACGACTTCGCCGAGTTGGTCGCCAGGGCAGAAACTCCCAAGTGACCGCGCCCAAGAAGAAGCTCATCGAAGTCGCGTTGCCCCTCGATGCCATCAACAAGGCCAGCGCTCGCGAGAAGTCGATCCGGCACGCGCATCCCAGCACGCTGCACCTCTGGTGGGCGCGGCGGCCGCTGGCGGCTGCTCGCGCAGTGATCTTCGCACAGATGGTGGATGACCCCTCGGCGTACGTGGACATCCTTCGGCAAGATCCAAAGCTCAAGCGAAAGGCGGAGACGGAACTCAAGGCTAAGCGCAAGGTCTGGGAGGAGGCCAAGGCGCTCCACGCCAAGTCATCTGGAACCGGGTTTGTCGTGCCCGAGCCGGGACCGCAGCCGACCCTCGACGACGTGCTTGCCGAGCAAGAGCGGCGGCGGCTTTTCCGCATCATCGAAGACCTGGTGGTGTGGGAGAACACCTCCAACGACACTGTGCTACAGGCAGCGCGCGACGAGATCTGGGCGAGCTGGCGGCGTGCTTGTCTCGATAACATTGAGCATCCACGGGCAAAGGAACTGTTCGACCGCAAGAAGCTGCCCGCCTTCCACGACCCTTTCGCCGGCGGCGGGGCGTTGCCGCTAGAAGCGCAGCGGCTGGGCTTGGAGAGCTATGCGAGTGACCTGAATCCCGTGGCGGTTCTGATCAACAAGGCGATGATCGAGATTCCCCCAAAGTTTGCCGGGAGGCCGCCGGTCAATACCGAGTCGCGCAAGGGTCTCGCGGGAACCGGGTCGTGGATGGGCACGCAGGGGCTAGCCGAAGACGTGCGCTACTACGGCCAGTGGATGCGCGACGAGGCCGAGAAGCGCATCGGACACCTTTATCCCAAGGTCGATGTCACAGCCGAGATGGCGAAGGCGCGGTCAGACCTGAAGCCGTACGTCGGCCAGAAGCTCACCGTGATCGCCTGGCTCTGGGCGCGAACGGTGAAGAGCCCGAACCCGGCTTTCGCGAAGGTGGACGTACCGCTCGCCTCGACGTTCATGCTCTCCACCAAGGAGGGCAAAGAGGCGTATGTCGAGCCGATGATCGAGAACGGCGGCTACCGACTTACAGTGAAAGTAGGAAAGCCGAAGGACGCCCAAGCCGCAAAGAACGGCACCAAGCTCGCGCGGGCCAACTTTGTTTGCCTGATGTCGGGGGCACCTATCTCGGGCGACTACATCAAGGCGGAAGGCATTGCGGGCCGCATGGGCGCAAGACTGTTGGCCATCGTCGCTGCGACGGAACGCGGACGAATCTATCTACCGCCGACCGAGGCGATGGAGGCCATAGCCCGCAAGGCGAAGCCGGAATGGAAGCCCGATGTGGATTTCCTCCAGCAGGCTCTCGGTTTTCGTGTCGGCAATTATGGCATGACGAAGTGGAGCGATCTCTTCACTGCTCGCCAACTCGTGTCGCTGACAACCTTCTCTGGTCTTGTGCAAGACGCGCACGAGCGGGTGAAGCGTGACGCTGTCGCCGCGGGCCTCCCCGACGACGGCCGGACTCTCGACAATGGCAGCACTGGCGCGCAGTCATACGCGGATGCTGTAGCGACCTATTTGGCCCTCGGCGTGAGCAAGCTTGCCGACTATAACGCCGCGCTTGTCCAGTGGAGCATCTCTCGCGATCAAGCCGTTCACGTGTTCGGCCGCCAAGTGGTTCCAATGGTCTGGGACTACGCCGAAGTCAACGCTTTTGCCGGCGCTGCTGGCGACTTGGTCGTGTCACTCTCCGGCATCTCCAAGGTGCTCGAATCCTTCCTGAGTGACGCCGCTGGTCGGTCGGAGCAAGCAGACGCCAGTGTTCAGACCATCTCTACGGCGAAACTGGTGAGTACCGACCCGCCGTACTACGACAACATTGGCTACGCAGACCTGTCCGACTTCTTCTACGTCTGGTTGCGCCGCGGTCTTAAGGCAGTGTTCCCGACCTTGTTCGGCACAATGGCCGTTCCCAAGGCCGAGGAATTGGTAGCAACGCCCGCTCGGCACGGGGGCACAGAAGGAGCGGAGAATTTCTTTCTCGCCGGCATGACTCAAGCCATGCACCGGCTGGCCGAGCAGGGACACCCGGCATTTCCGGTGACGATCTACTATGCCTTCAAGCAGGCCGAGGACGACGGCGAGGCTGGCACAACCAACACTGGCTGGGAAACCTTTCTCGATGCGGTGATTCGCGCTGGGTTTGCGACAAGCGGCACTTGGCCCATGCGCACCGAGAAGCCGGGGCGGATGCGAGAAAACGATTCCAATGCTCTCGCTTCAAGCATCATCCTAGTCTGCCGGCCGCGTGCAGCCGACGCACCCACCGCGACGCGCCGCGAGTTCGTCACCGCGCTGAAGTCCGAACTGCCCGTGGCGTTGGCCCATCTGCAGCGCGGCAGCATCGCTCCGGTGGACCTTGCGCAGGCTGCCATCGGCCCAGGCATGGCGGTCTACACCCGCTACGCTAAGGTGCTCGATGCCGAGGGTAAGCCACTCACCGTGCGCGAGGCGCTGGCGCTTATCAACCAAACCCTCGACGAGGCACTGGCCGAACAGGAGGGCGACTTCGACGCGGATAGCCGCTGGGCGCTGACTTGGTTTGAGCAGTGGGGCTTCGCCGAGGGCGAGTACGGCGTAGCCGAGCAGCTCTCGAAGTCCAAGAACACGAGCGTTCAAGCGATGAGCGGCAAGAGCGGCATCCTCGAATCGAAGCGCGGCAAAGTGCGGCTGCTCCGTTCCGAGGAGCTTCCCCCGAACTGGGATCCGACGACCGCTACGCGCCTCACCGCGTGGGAGATCGTGCACCATCTCATCCGCGTGCTTGCAAGCGGAGGCGAGGGGGCCGCAGCCGCACTCGTCGCCAAGCTCGGGGCCCAAGCCGAAGTTGCACGCGAGTTGGCCTACCGGCTCTACACCCTCTGCGAGCGCAAGAAGCGCGCGACCGAGGCGCTCGCCTACAACGCCCTCGTCCAGAGCTGGCCGGAGATCACCCGGCTGGCACGGGAAGGTGGCGCGCCACGCGCGGCGCAGACGGCTCTGTTCGACCGGGACGAGGAGTAGAGATGGCGGCAATCAAACGCCTCGTGTGCCTCGCCAACTCTCGGAAGCTCCAAGGCCGCTGTATCGCGGGTCGGGAGTGGACGAAGGGGACAGTAGGACCTTGGGTGCGGCCGGTGAGCGATCGCCCGTCGGAGGAAGTGTCAGAACGAGAGAGGCAGTACGAAGACGGGAGCGATCCACAAGTTCTGGATATCGTCGATGTTCCGTTACTGAAACCCAACCCCAAGGCATTCCAGAGCGAGAACTGGCTGCTCGACCCGAAGACGTATTGGGCGAAACACGGTGAGTTGAAGTGGTCGCGGTTGGCCACCTTTGCGGACCCGGCTGGCCCGCTCTGGATTAATGGCCGCAGCACCTACAATGGCATCAATGATGAAATGCCGCTGGAGGCGGCGAACAAGCTGAACAGTTCTCTCAAGCTGATTCATGTGACCTCGATGGAACTCAAAGTGTTCGCTCCGAAGCAGGCGTTTGGAGACTCCAAGCGTCGAGTTCAAGGCTCCTTTCAACTTGCGAAGCAGAAATACGCCCTTTGGGTCACCGATCCACGGTGGGAAAAGGAATACCTCGCAATGGATAATGGCGATTACGCGATTGGCGGGAGCTACCTGACGATTAGTGTCGGCGAGTCGTTCAAAGGTTGTTGTTACAAACTCATCGCAGCCATCATCAGCAAGCCGGGGAAGTGACCGTGGCATTGGCTCAAACCATCTACACCGTTGGTCACTCGACGCACTCCTTCGAGGAGTTCCTGAGCCTTCTCAAGCCGCACGGCGTGACGGCGGTGGCGGACGTGCGGTCGGTTCCTCACAGCCACTTCAACCCGCAGTTCAACAGGCCGTCGCTGGAGAAGGAACTTCCGGCTGCCGGCGTGGCCTACGTGTTCATGGGCAAGCAGCTCGGCGCGCGGAGCAAAGACCCCTCCTGCTACGAGCAGGGTCGCGTGCAATACAGACGGCTGGCGCGGACGGCCCTGTTCCGTGAAGGCGTCGAGCGCATCAAGAAGGGTGCAGAGTCGTATCGAGTCGTTCTCCTCTGCGCGGAGAAGGAGCCGCTGGAGTGCCACCGGGCGATTCTGGTTAGTCGCGAATTGGAGAGCGACGGAGTGCGCGTGGCGCACATCCTCGCGGATGGCAGTTTGGAGAGCCACCACAACGCGATGCTCCGCCTCCTCCGGCTTTTGGGGATGCCGCCTGGCGACCTGTTCAAGTCGGAGGGCCAGCTGTTCGAGGATGCGTACGCGAAGCAAGAGCAGCGGATCGCCTACGTTGCCGACGAAGCGGCACGGGCGAGCGAGGGACAGTCGCAATGAAGGTCTTCACGATCGGCTTCACCGGGAAGACAGCGGAGCGGTTCTTCACGATCCTCCAACGCTCGGGGGCACAGCGGATCGTCGATGTCCGGCTCAACAACGTGTCCCAGCTTTCTGGCTTCGCCAAGAGCAAGGACCTCGCCTACTTCGCCAGGGCGATCTGCGGCATGGACTACGTCCACCTTCGCGAGCTCGCGCCGGAGCAGGCCATGCTCGATGAGTACAAGAAAAAGGGCGGGGACTGGGCTGCGTACGAGCAGCATTTCCTGGCCCTCATGGAGAGGCGCGCGGTTGAGAAGTCCGTTCGCCCGGAACTGATCGACCAGGGCTGCCTCTTGTGCAGCGAGCACAAGCCCGACCAGTGCCATCGGCGCTTGGTGGTGGAGTACCTGGGTCGCAAGTGGAGCGGTATGGCAGTCGAGCACCTGGTCTGAGAGGAAGACGATGGCGCTGACCAACTACGACCGCATCGGCAAGGCGATGGAGCTTCTCAAGGCCGGCCTCGGCCCGTTCGCAGAGCGGGAGCTCAAGGCTGTCTACGGAGACAAGGCCGCCGCGGAGGCGACCTCGATCCTCGGCCCCGATCGCGTCAACTCGGCCAAGCCGGTCGGAGAGTGGGACGTCGCAGGGCTGCTCAAGCTCATGTGGGAATCCTGGCAGGGCGTGTTCCGGCGGATTCTCGGGCCGGCGGAGCGGAGTCTCTTGAGCGAACTCCGCGACTACCGCAACAAGTGGGCTCACCAAGCAGCGTTTTCCTCTGACGATGCCTATCGCGCCTTGGATTCTGCATGCCGCCTGTTGACCGCGGTGTCGGCACCGCAAGCAGACGAGCTTGAGAAAATGAAGATGGAGCTGCTGCGGCTCCGCTTCGACGAGCAGGTTCGCAGCGAGAAGCGCAAGACCGCAGGAACCGCCATCGAGAGCACGGCGGCCTCCAACCTGAAGCCGTGGCGGGACGTGATCACGCCGCACAAGGATGTCGCCAGCGGGCGATACCAGCAGGCCGAGTTCGCCGCCGACCTTTGGCAGGTTCACCTTGGCGAGGGCACCGACGAGTACAAGAACCCCGCCGAGTTCTTCCGGCGGACGTACCTGACGGAGAGTCTCAAGCAGCTCCTGAGCGGCGCGATGCAGCGGATCGCAAGCAATGGGGGCGATCCCGTCATCCAGCTCCAGACCAACTTCGGCGGCGGCAAAACCCACTCGATGCTGGCGCTCTACCACCTGTTTTCGGGTGTAGCGCCGAAGGAACTGCTGGGCATCGAGGCCGCGATGAAGGAGGCGGGCACGACGAAGTTACCCACAGCCAAGCGGGTCGTGCTCGTCGGCAACAGGATCTCCCCCGGCAACCCGGTCACCAAGACCGACGGGACCGTGGTGCGAACCTTGTGGGGCGAGCTCGCATGGCAGCTCGGTGGCAAGAAGGCGTATCAGCGCATCAAGGCCGACGACGAGAAGGCTACCAGCCCCGGCGACGCGCTCCGGGAGCTGTTCAACGAATACGGCCCGTGCCTGATCCTCATCGACGAGTGGGTTGCCTATGCGCGCCAACTGCACGACCAAGGCGACCTTCCGGGCGGGAGCTTCGAGACGCACTTCAGCTTCGCGCAGGTGCTGACGGAGTCGGCGAAGCTGGCCAAGAACTGCCTGTTGGTCATCAGCTTGCCGGCCTCTGACACGGCCAGCTCGCCGCATACTCAGGCTGACGACGCAGAGGTCGGCGGTCAGCGGGGTCGCGAGGCGCTAATCCGAATTCGCAATGTTGTTGGCCGCGTGGAGTCCTCGTGGCGGCCCGCCACGGCCGAGGAAGGATTCGAGATTGTTCGGCGGCGGCTCTTTGAGAGGCTCAACGACCAGCAGCAGTTCAAGGATCGGGACGTCGTGGCGAGGGCCTTCGCTGACCTTTACCAGGGCCAGCACCAGGAGTTTCCGCCCGAGTGCCGCGAGGCCGATTACGAGAAACGCATCAAGGACGCCTACCCGATCCACCCGGAGATTTTCGACCGCCTGTACACCGACTGGTCCACGCTGGCGAAGTTCCAGCGCACTCGCGGTGTGCTGCGACTCATGGCCGCCGTGATCCACAGTCTCTGGGAAAAGGGCGACAAGAACCCGCTCATTCTTCCGGCCAGCGTCCCCATCGATGATCCACGCGTGCAGTTCGAGCTGACCCGGTATCTCTCGGACAACTGGGTGCCCATCCTGGAGAAAGATGTAGACGGCCAGAGCTCGCTCCCGCTGCGCATCGATGGCGACGTGCCCAACCTCGGCAAGCTCCACGCGACGCGCCGGGTAGCGCGGACCATCTATCTTGGCTCTGCCCCGACCACCGCTGCCGCCAACAGAGGAGTCGAGGAGCGACGCGTGAAGCTCGGAGTGGTCATGCCGGGCGAGTCGCCTCAGGTGTTCGGGGACGCGCTCCGCCGGCTCGCCGCGGCGGCGACCTATCTGTACCAGGACGGGCCTCGGTACTGGTACTCGACGCAAGCGACGGTCACCAAGGTCGCCGACGACCTGGCCGAGCAGTATCTGCGCAACCCCGACAAGGTCATCCTCGAACTCGAAAAACGGCTCCGCACGGACCTGCGCAGGACCTGCGACTTCGAACGCGTTCACCCGCTGCCCGGCTCCAGCGCCGACGTCCCTGACGATCTCGACACACGCCTGGTCATTCTCGGCGTCGACCACGCCTATACCAAGGAGCCTGGCAACGCAGCCGAGCGGGCCGCCACGGCAATCCTGGAGACCAGGGGGAACACGCCCAGGCTCTACCGCAACACGCTCGTTTTCCTCGCGGCCGACAAGACCCGCTTCCAGGATCTCGACGAGGCGGTCCGGAAGTACCTGGCTTGGGAGACGATTGTCGACGAGCGCGAGGTTCGCGACCTGTCGCCGCATCAGGTCAAGCAGGCCGAGACGCAAAAGGCGGTGGCGAACAGCACCGTCGATGCGCGCCTGCCCGAGGTCTACCAGTGGCTGTTGGTGCCCGTGCAGGCAAACCCGCAAGCGAAGATCGAGTGGCAAGCCTCGCGCCTCTCGGGCGGTGATGGGCTCGCGGGGCGGGCCAGCAAGAAGCTCAAGAGTGACGAACTCCTGATCACGAGCTTCGCGGCGTCTCGCCTGCGGATGGAACTCGATCGCGTGCCGCTCTGGCGCGGGAACCACGTCGGCATCAAGCAACTCGTCGAGGACTTCGCCAGGTACTTGTACTTGCCGCGCCTGAAGGGGCCGGAGGTGCTGGTCGCTGCCGCCTCGTCGGGCGTCGGGCTGCTGACTTGGGAGCACGACGCCTTCGCGTACGCCGACGGCTACGACGACGAGGCTGGCCGCTACCGAGGGCTCCAATTCGGAAAGTCGATTCACGGACCGGACCCGGATGGGTCAGGCCTACTCGTCAAGCCCGGCGTGGCCAAAGCTCAAGCTGAGGCGGAGACGAGACCACGCACGCCCGAAGCGGAGAAGAAACCTGGCGACGGCCCTCCTCCGAAAGAGCCCACTCTCCCACCTCAGCAGCTGCTCAAGCGATACCACGGCACGGTCGTGCTTGACCCCACCCGAGTTGGTCGCGACGCCAGCAGAATTGCAGACGAAGTCATAACGCACCTTGCCGGGCTGGTTGGCGCAGACCTGAAGGTGACGTTGGAGATCCAGGCGGAGATTCCGGGGGGCACGCCAGAGAATGTGGTGCGCACGGTGACCGAAAACGGTCGGACTCTAAAGTTCACGAGCCAAGGGTTCGAGAAAGACTGAGGAACGCCATGGCTGGCGATACTGCCTCGAATACTGGCCCGCGGCTCCTGGTCGAGGCCAAGGCTTTGGGAGAAGCCACCGCCGCTTTCGCCCACTTCTTGAAGAAGAGGCCTTTGGGTGATGCTCTACTAGCATTCCACAATGGCAAGCTGCGGATTGAGCTTGGCGGGATGGTGCAAAGCATCGCGGCGAGCGGAACATGGTCCGGTGAGGCGCTGCTAGCCGGGCAGTTCGTGCTGGGCTTGGTGGGACTGCCGTCGGCGGGTGAAGTGATCGTCACGGTCCTCGACCAGAAGCTGCTTTTTCATGCGGAAGGCACCAATATCTCTCGCCCCCGCACGTGGGAAACATCCACAAAACCCGCCGAGCCGCTGCCCATGAACGCTGGGCTGCGGGAAAAGGCAACTTTCGGCTTCGCCCACAACGACGACGAGATCGAGCGGCTTGGGCTGAGCTCAGTAGTCCGCCCTGCAATGGAGAAGGCGCTAATCAGTGCCGCTGCGAAGAAGCTGGAACCGCTTGGTGTTTCCGAGTCGGATCTCCTCGCACTCGTCCAGAGTATCCAAGGGCATCGCAAGGACTCTGAGTAAGCTCTTAGGACACACCCGCGGGGAACCGCGGCGCGACAGTCCGTGCCTTCAACAACCACCCAAGCGACAACCGAGGGGGGTCAGGTGTTCATTGAAACCTTGCGACTGAACAACTTCCGATGCTTCGGCTCAGACACCGTAACGATACCGCTCGCACCCCGCATCTCGGCCTTCGTGGGGGGGAATGGAAGCGGGAAGACTGCGGTAATGCTCGCTCTCTCTCGACTGTTTGGCATTATGAGTGGACAGCGACGAGTGCGCCGTGAGGACTTCCACGTCCCTGGGCAGGAGAAGAACCCTGCGGAATCCAGGAAGCTATTTCTAGAGGCAATCTTGAGCTTCCCAGAGTTGCAATCGAAGGACCCGGTTGGAGCAGCAAGCGTACCAGAGTTCTTTCAGCAAATGGCAGCTGCCGCAGGGGGCGCGCTCAAGTGTCGATTGCGGCTTGAGGCGGTCTGGACGAGCGACGGTTCCGCCGACGGAAATATCGACGAAACGTTTCTCGCTGTCCGCACCATGTTGGATCCATTCGCAGAATCAGACTGCACCGAACTCAGGGCTGCCGATCGCACTCGTATTCAGCTTGTGTACATCCCTGCGGTTCGCGACCCCGCAGCTCAGGTGTCCCAATTCCTTCGGGGGCGCCTCTGGAAAGCCATCAACTGGTCGACCGCGGTCCGGAACACAATCACCAGTACCGGCGAGAAGGTGAATGCCGCCTTTACCGAGGAGAAAGGCGTATCAGCCGTTATGGCTGCCGTATCCGCGCGCTGGAAGGAGGTAGAGATGGCGGATACCGATACGTCAGCAACGTTCCGCCCAATCGATATCCGATTTGAGCAGTTCATACGAAAGGTGGAAGTCTCGTTCAAGTCGGATGCAAACACGTCCGAGCTCGGGCTGGAAGATCTTAGCGATGGACAGCGGTCCTTGTTTCACATCGCTCTTGTTGCGGCAACGCTAGACATCGAGAGCACGGTTGGCGCGGGATTAGAAGGCTTCCAAGCAGGCGCATTCGTTCCGCCGCCGTTGACGGTGCTCGCCCTGGAAGAACCTGAAAACAATCTAGCACCCTTTTTTCTCTCGCGAGTCTTGAGCCAACTCGCGTCGATTACCGCTGGCGGCAGAGCTCAGGCAGTCGTGTCCAGCCATTCGCCCGGCATTCTGGGCCGCATCAACCCCGAGGACGTTCGGCATTTCCGGCTGGATCGAGCGTCCCGCACCTCTCAAGTGAATTCGATCGTCTTGCCGCCGGATAGCGAAGAGGCAGGAAAGTTTGTTCGTGAAGCGGTGCGGTCCTATCCAGAGCTCTACTTCGCACGCGCGGTGGTGCTCGGCGAGGGAAGTTCAGAGGAGGTTGTCCTGCCAAGAATTGCAGAAGCCCAAGGACTTTCACTCGATCCATCGTTCATTGCATTTGTGCCATTGGGCGGAAGGCACGTGAACCATCTGTGGCGCCTGCTCAGGAGCCTTCGGGTTCCGCATGCCACGCTCTTAGATCTGGACTATGGGCGGGCTGGAGGAGGTTGGGGCCGAGTCAAGAATGCCTGCACCCAACTCGTGGAGAACGGTGTCGCTCCGGCCGAGATCTTCGGTAAGTACTTATTGCCAAATGGCATCGAAGCCACGCTGAAGCAATTCGACGGCGGCTCTCTGCCTGGAGAGCTCTCATTCTGGCTGGGCCATCTCGAAACGTTCGGCGTGTTCTTTAGCATGCCACTCGATCTTGACATGTCAATGCTTAAAGCTCTCCCAAGCGAATACCTAGCCTTGCCCAAAGGGATGAAAGGCCCCTCCCCCGGGGGAGATCCCGCGGCGGCGGTGCTGGGTCAAGATGGGGACGTTACCGATTATGACAAGAACGACAAACCTGCCTGGCAAGAACGGTTCTTGTGGTATCGCTATCTCTTCCTTGGACGCGGAAAGCCGTCGACTCACTTGCGCGTCCTCAGCCAGTTGGCTCCTGCTACCTTGGCAAAGGAAGCGCCGGAACCGATCTCCAGGCTGCTCGCGTTCGTGAAGCAGCTTGTAGCGGTGCCGCAGTGAAGCTTGTCGACCCAAATGCATGGCAACCAATCGGCGTTCCGGGTCTTGAGCCTGCGGCACTGAAAGCTGTCCGGTCGAAGACCAATGCGTACATCGTTGCCGGCCCAGGTGCTGGCAAGACGGAGCTTCTCGCCCAGCGAGCAACCTATCTGCTTCAGACCGGGACTTGTACCGCTCCACAACGGATTCTCGCCATCAGTTTCAAACGAGATGCCGCCGAGAACCTTGCCGCGCGTGTGAGGAAACGATGCCCCGTAGAGCTGAGTTCGCGATTCGCCTCGTACACCTTTGATGCTTTCACAAAGACACTAGTGGACCGGTTTGCCGAGGCTTTGCCACCCGCATGGCGACCGACCCACCCCTACGACATCATTTTGCCCAAGGCAAGGGAAGTTTCGCTGTTCCTGCGCGGGCAACTGGTCTCAGCAGCATCACCTTGGCAGCCAGCCATCGCCGCTCTTCAAGAAAGGACTTTCGAATCCATTACTCTTGGTAGCCGGAAACTCAAAGGGAATGCGCCGTCGCCGTCAGATGGTGAAGAGCTTGTGGTCTGGAACTGGTGGAAAAAGCACCTCGGGGCTCGGAAATCCGTCTTGTCGTTCGTGATGCTAAATCGGCTCGCTGAACTCGTCGTTCGCAGCAACGCGGAGTTACGCCGAGCACTTACGCTGACATACCCTTTCGTGTTCGTTGATGAGTTTCAAGACACGACGTACGCGCAGTTTGACTTCCTCCAATCTGTCTTTTGGGATCCCGCAGTCACCGTGACGGTTGTTGGCGACAACAAACAACGGATCATGCTTTGGGCCGGCGCTCGAATCGACGCCTTCGATGAGTTTGGACAACGTTTTGGCGCCACGCGCATTGACTTGTTACTGAACTATCGTTCGACTCCGGGATTGGTCAAGATTCAGCAAGTGTTTGCGTCCGCGCTCGATGCTGCATCAAAGCCGACTGAGTCCAAAGCCGAGACTCTAATCAACGGAGACTGCGCTCAGATCTGGAGTTTCACCGACACGGAATCTGAGGCGTCGCAAGTCGCTCTGTCGATCAGCGAGGATATATCTAAAAGGGGAACTAGTCCCCGAGAGTACGCTATTCTGGTTCGGCAGAAGGCGGACGCATTCGAAGCGGATCTGTCTCAAGCAATGGCAGACAAGGGCCTCTCTCTCCGGAACGAGAGTAGGCAGATCGGCAAGACTACCCTGCAGGATCTCCTGGCCGAGCGATTGACAGAAATCAGCATCTCACTTCTACGTCTCGTTGCCCACGAGCGCGATCCTGACGCCTGGAAACTGGCCATCGACGGGTTGTCTCGCATACGCCAAGTCGAGAGAGGAGACGACGAAGGGCCGCTCGCGGTTGAGCACGAACTGGAAGACAGAATTCGATCCCTTCGCACCAAGTATTTCGACAAGAGTCCCGATCCTGGCCTTGCAGAAGAGGTGCTTCAGTCGATCTTCGAGTTCATCGATCTTGCCGCGGTGCGGGCTGCATTTGTCGAATATGAGGTTGGCGATAACCTGTCGATCGCCGTTGAAGCCTTCGAAGAACACTGGATTGCCTCTGCTGAGAATGCCACTACGTGGGCGTCCTGTGTCGAGGTGTTCGCGGGAACCACCAAGGTGCCGTTGATGACAGTACACAAGAGCAAAGGCCTTGAGTACGACACGATCTTCTTTCTTGGGCTCGACGACGCGAATTGGTGGAGCTACCAGCCGGGCGACAATGAAGGGCGTGCTACCTTCTTTGTCGCTCTATCGCGAGCGAAGCAGCGTGCCATATTCACTTTCTGTTCTGCGCGTGGGTCGCGTGAGAAAGTGGCTGACCTCTTTCAGCTGCTGGCTGACGCCGGCGTCGGCGAGCATCAATACCCGCCGACAGAGGACTCCGAATCGAGGGACCCTTTGGCCGACTGCTAGAGGACATTTCCGAATTGTTACAATCCCAGCATCCACCTTGTCCGGTGAGGCGCGCGACTACGTGAAGCGTATCGAGTAGGAGCGGTGGAGGCGACTGACGCCATCATTTCGACTTCACATCCATTTCGGCGATGGCATCTACGGCCGCATGCCCGACGACGGGATCATCTACCAGTCGCAATAACTCGTCGCGGACCTCGGTGCTGCCGACGTAGCGAAGGATCCTGATCATCGCCTCACGCGGGTCATCGAACATGGTCTTGCGTCGTTCCGTGCCTTGTAATCCAGGCAGTCCCAGAATGCGGACGAGGAGCGATCGCAACCTTTCCGACCAGCGCTCCGCTATCGCCTCAAATGCGTAACGACCCCTTTCATGGGGCGCTTCGAGGTCGCATGCTCTCGCAAGCCAGCAAACCGGCTCTACACAGTCCTCAAGCAAGGAGGATTCGAGTTCGCCCCAGACGTCATCAGCCTCGGCGCCAGATTCACGCCGCTGAACCAGTTGCCCGAATAGCCACCAGGCTTTGTCGCGAAGCGTCATCGGACCTTCAGCCGGAGCGTTCAACCCCAGCCGGCCGATTGCCCTGTTGGCGACAAGAAAACAGGATGCGGCTTCCCGAGGTGAGAAAGCGTCGGTAGCCGGAGGATTTGCCCAGCGGCGTAAAGCACGTTCAACCATCGGCTCTGTTTGAACATCGTGGAGGGTGCATCGTGCAATCCGCTCGACGCAGAACGTGCTTGCGATGAACGAAGGCTGGGGCGCCAACGCAGCCATCGCGTGCAGCCTGAGCGTTTCTGCTGTTGTGAGCTTCTCCAACGCTTCACATGCCGGCGCGGCGATTGCCGAAAGTCCTTCGAATTGCCGCGCGACAATCGCGGCGGCCACTTGCTGAGCTCCCGGGTCGTCCGGCGCACCCAAGGCTCGACGAAGCTCGTCGACAACACCTTCCGCTCCGTCGCAAGTGAATGACTCGCCGAGCGCTTCGAGAGCTTCCAGGAAGAACGTCGTGACGAAAGGGTTCTTCGAACGACCGAATGGTTCGAGGAGTCGCCGTAGTTCGACCTTTTGCGTATCTGCCAACTCGTGAGCGCGCCTCGAGACCAAATCAAACAGCTCCATCCTAACGAGCCCAGCCCGGTGTGTGTTGGCGCAATCGATCAGCCTTAGGACGAACTGGAACAGACGCTGCCGATCAAGTGCCGGGCCCGAGTGCATCAAGTCTGGCCGGCACTTGTTCATCAATGCGCATGCCAGCAGGGCAAGGCCGGGAGAAAGCCACACAGCTGCGAGAGCTGCGTCGAGGATCTTTGACGGATCGCCTTGAATCGTCGCGTGTGCGTGAATTGACCAGAGAAGCTGAGAGGCAGCGACAGAGTGGAGAGGACCGTATATTGCCTCGAAGAGCGCCGCTTCGATTCTCTCGGGACGAAGGCCGCTGACCGACGCCTCATTCGCCGCTCTGGAAAGAACCCACTTGTCAACTGCGTTGAGAATCGGCGACACACGTTGGAACCAGCGTGAATCGGAACATAAGATAGCCGCGGTTCCGAGCATCATGCGCTCGTAAGTTGAAAGCTGATGTTTTTCAGCAGCTACTGCGCTGATCGCCCTAGGATCAGAAGCATCAATCCTGCATACGTAGGCAGCGATGGCTTCCCTTGCCGACTGTAGTGCAGTATTGATCTCACTCGCGGCGACCTCGGTTGCTAGCGGACCGTGTTCGCCTCGAGCAGCTTCAAGGAACAACTGATCGCATCCCTTCCATGTGGAGAATAGCTCGCGAACAGCGCCACGTTCCGACTGCGCCTCAAGTATCAAAGGAATGACGTCGGCGAAACGAGGTGAGTCCATGACCTCGCTAGATGGTGCCGGTCTGTCTCTCATCTGGAGCAAGTCTTCGGCGAGGAAGAGACGCTCGATGTTCTCGTGAACGAAGCCGATGTAGCCAGACTTCAACTCCAACAGGGCACACGAGTCGAGAGCGCGCTCGAACGCTGTCACTCCCTCTGAAAAAGATCGGGACACTAGAAGCCGAAACTCGTGTTGCGGCACCGCGTGCCTCATTCCTTGTCGCAAGTGTCGCGCGAACGAGCGAAGCACGGCAGACAGAAGATCAGGATACGCATCACGCTTCAGGACTTCCCAGGCCCAAGCGTGCCACAGGTCATATCTGGTTCGTCGCTGCGGTGTAAGGGGTGCCCACACGCGAGCTGCTCGCGCAAGATCGAACGGAGACCTGAATACCAGCGCTTCCTGGATTTCAAGATCCGTAGCGTTCGGGTTATACGCGCGGACGATTGAGAGACGCTCAGTTTCCGAGCAGGCCGCCACATCAATCGTTGTCGCATCACGCATCTCCGCAAATTCGTCGAGCCGTTGCGTCGTGACGAGGACAGCTGCTTCGCTGTTCCGGGTTCTGAACGCTGCAATCGCAGCAATCAGACTGAGCCGCTGCGTTTCAGCACATTCGTTTGCTCCATCCACAATGAGAATGACGCGGCGACGGAACCGATTGCCTGCGTCGACGAGTTCGTTCGCCGCTACTTCCGAGTACGGTTCGACGGAACGGGCGAGCCAGGCGTCGAGATCGCCGGCGAAAGCGGCGGCACTCGCTGCGATGACTATTTCGCCGCGGTCTGAGCACGTCGCCCCAAACCGCATCGCAGCAAACGTCTTTCCCGATCCACCGCTTCCGCGCACGAGGACAACACCAGCGCGGCGCATCGCCTCCGAAATCGCCTCGACTAAGTCGGAACCCCTGTTCGTCTTGAGAGGCACATAAGGTGCCGATCGCGACTCGAGCGCCGTCCGTACGGCGCGGCTGTATCCATCGAGAGAGTCTGCGGATGTGACGGTCTTCGATGGATGCAGCAGAGCGGTCAAGACCGTCACATCGATGCCAAACGCACCTGCAATTTGGAGACACGTATCGGCACTCGGCGTCGACTCGCCGGCCTCTATGCGCTGAATCGTCCGTTTGGTGATCGCGTCACCAGTCCGCGCGGCGAGGTCTTCCTGTGTCATCGCGAGCTTCAGGCGCTCCGCACGGATGAAGTCACCAACTGGGGTGGCTCGACGTTCCTCCCGCATTGACTGATGATCGTTTGATCCTGAGGTCTGCGCCAGTGGGGCCGCTGACTTGGAACCATCTGCGCCACTCTGACGACCTGACTTCCGAACCTCCCCGCGCCCTTCGCTCATGTGCCCTCCTTCGTGCGAACATCATGGCAAAGCACCCGCAGCGGAACGACGACATCCTGACGACATTCGGCGTCGCTCTTGCGACGCGTTCGCAGCAAGCGATGTAGGTGCCGTGAATTCTTTGAGTTGCCAGGCGCTTGGCTGACTTCAGGGAGCAGCGAGGGGCCGCCCCGCCGGAGAGTGGCGCCTGACGTAACTGAGCTTGCCCCGATTCGGTGGACAGGTTGACTACGCTGCCTGCCTCATCCGCGCTGCCCTCTCGAACTCGCCTGGGCTCAAGTACCCGAGTGTCGAGTGCCTGCGCTCCTGGTTGTAGAACACCTCGATGTAGTCGAACAGCTTCACCTTCGCCTCCGGGTTGTT
>Ga0137407_10000501_pt1 | contig 26316 bp, 20 predicted proteins | sample CZOMad2_2_16fung_FD_108410 | JGI IMG/M metagenome (GOLD analysis project Ga0137407, IMG submission 108410) | Vadose zone soil fungal communities from Angelo Coast Range Reserve, California, USA - CZOMad2_2_16fungal (Illumina Assembly) | ecosystem: Environmental > Terrestrial > Soil > Vadose... | reverse complement strand
TGGATCCTTACAAAGGGACAGCAATACGATCATGAGTATGGTTTTTTACATCTCGATGCAAGTATTGCAGAATCGGAGCGGCAATTGCTGCTATCTTTCAATCAAGGTTATTCATGTGCCCCGTCAGTAAGGAATTTGATTAAAAATGCAATTACAAAAAAATAAATTTTCGAAATAATAAATTAAACCCAACAACATGCATAAAAACAAACTGATTGTTTTGGCGGTAATAACCGGATGCAGTTTATTATCTCTGCGGGCCCGATCACAAAATACCCCGGAGCCATACAAGGGCGTGGTTGGAAAAACGCTTGCCGAATCAAAAGAATGGTGGCCCGCCCCTGTTAAGGCACCGGCATCAGCGCCCAATATTATCTGGATTTTACTGGACGATGTTGGTTTTGGAGCATCCAGCGCATTTGGCGGTCCTATCAGCACACCCGTTTTCGACAGCCTGGCTAATAACGGTCTTCGTTATACGAATTTTCATACTACGGCTATCTGCGCACCTACGCGGGCAGCATTGCTTACCGGGCGCAACCAGCATTATGTGCACATGGGCGGATTCGCACATACACGATTATCCGCAGGATTTCCCGGTTATGACGGCAGAATACCTGCCGATAAAGGAACCATTGCAGAAGTACTCCGTGAAAATGGATACAACACTTTTGCAGTTGGCAAATGGGGTGTTACTCCGGATGAAGATGCAACTGATGCAGGTCCATTCGACCGCTGGCCATTGGGTAAAGGGTTTGATCATTTCCTTGGTTTTCTCGGATCGCAAACTGATCAATACAAACCGGACCTGGTAGAAGATAATGCACATATTGTTACAGATGGCCGGCATCTGAGCGAACAAATTACGGATAAGGCTATCAGTTATATCGGAAAGCAAAAAAAAGCCGCACCCAACAAACCTTTCTTCCTGTATTATGCACCCGGTGCAACACATGCACCACACCAGGTTACAAAAGAATGGAGCGATAAGTATATTGGAAAATTCGATGAAGGATGGGATGTATACCGCGAAAAGGTGATCGCCAGTCAAAAGAAACTGGGCGTTATACCTGCCGGGGCACAATTACCTCCACGTAATCCAAATGTAAAAGCATGGAATACACTTTCGGCAGATGAGAAAAAATTATACGCAAGGTTTATGGAAGTGTATGCAGGATATCTTACATACACGGATTACCAGGTCGGCAGGATCGTTAACTATCTGAAAGAAATCAATCAGCTGGATAATACGATCATCTTTTTGATCATCGGAGATAATGGCGCCAGTAAAGAAGGAACTTTTCAAGGCGTTGTGAACAAGGGTGGTCCATTCGGTAAAAGAACTTCACCGGAAGAAGCTTTAAAAAATAACCTGGATGAGATTGGTGAAATCGGAACACCGGAAGGGAAACAAACAAATTATCCATTGGGTTGGGCGCAGGCTGCAAATACTCCTTTCAAATTCTGGAAACAGGATGCCAATGCAGAGGGAGGAACACATAATCCGTTGATCGTGTTCTATCCGAAAGGGATAAAGGATAAAGGTGGCATCCGTAACCAATATGGTCACGTGATCGATCTGTTGCCAACGACGATAGAATTCGCAGGTCTGAAATTACCGGAATATATCAAGGGTATTAAACAGGATACATTACAAGGTACTTCTTTGTTCTATTCTGTTTCAGATGCGAAAGCTCCGTCAAGACACAGTGATCAGTACTATTATATTTTTGGTTCACGTGCAATTTATAAGGATGGCTGGAAGGCTGAAACCGCGCATCACCCTGATTATATTGATATCAACGATTCCACTACGGGCAAAACTCCTGTTCAAAAAAATTTTGATAAAGATGTATGGGAGCTATATAACCTCAACGAAGATTTTAATGAGCGGATTGATTTAGCCAGGAAGAATCCTGAAAAATTAAAAGAACTGCAGGCACTATATGATGAACAGGCAAAAAAATATCATATCTATCCTTTCATTGACTGGGACGATGTTTTCAAAGGAAGGCTTCATATCATTAATAATAGCACCGGTAGCAAATAATTCATCAACAAAAAAAATAACATGATACTGCAGGACATCATCCTTATTCTGAAAAAAATTATCGTAGGGATAATCATTTTCCTGGTGCCATTACTTATTTTTTTTGCCGGATTATGGATTGTGAGGCATGTGCTTTGAGAGGCCAGTGGTGAATGGCTAGTAGCGAGTGGGGGAAATTACTAGCTACTCCCTACTAGCCACAACCCACTCACCACTCGCCTCTCCCTAACATTCATCAATAAAATTTATTAACTATATGCCACTAAAAAAAGAAATCGCAAATAAAATCATCCGGGATTCGGCTATCAGCCTTTTCCTCTATGCGCTTCCTGTGCTATTGATGTTTCTTTATTTTTTCCTCTCAGGGAAAAGGCCATGGGGAGCTGCAAAACCTCAATACAATTTTGGTTTTCTTGAGCCCTTTTTCAAAAACCTGAACACATGGGGCTTGCCGGTCCTGATGGTTGTGGTAGGTATCGCCGAATTTTTTCTCGGGTTATACGACAAAAGATGGAACAGGAACGAGCGTCTGCTGGATATCACCTGCTTTATCGTTCCGAAAATTATTATACGACCGGCTATCGTTTATTTCACTTTGAAATTTTTACCCTTGCTATTGCCAGGATATAAAAATGTTTTTTCCTGGGTGCCTTTTTTCTGGGGATTTTTTATCATAGCGATAGCCGATGACCTGACACAATATTGGTATCATCGCCTGCATCACCAGGTTCCTTTTCTATGGAGGTTTCATCGTACACATCATTCAGCGCCATATATGGGAATGTCGATGGCGAGCAGGCAGAATATTATTTACACAGTTTTCTTTTCACAGATATACCTGACTGCAGCTTTAACTTATCTCGGTCTCGGATATGCCGCACTTTTTGTTACCGGTTTGAAATCATTGATCACAACTGCTGCGCATTCAAGTATCCCCTGGGATAAGGCTCTGTATAAAAGAAAATGGTTGCATCCGGTTGCATGGATATTGGAAAGATTCATCTCCACGCCGGCAACACATCACGCGCACCATGCAGATTCAGCTGACGATGGTGTTGGGAATTACAAAGGGAATTTTGGAAACATGTTCTTTCTGTGGGATGTGATATTCCGCACGGGGATCATCACACGCCAATATCCTTCCGCATACGGCCTCAAACAGTACCAACAGGAAGAATGGTACGCGCAATTTTTATGGCCGGTTTTTAAATCAAAAAAACAGGGAAGCGAATTGGCAGTCAATGGTCCTGAAGTAGCGGATGAACGGGAAACTAACGTGGAAAGACAGCCGCAAAACGAGATTCCCGCACAAGTGGCGGTATGGTAATGATGGGATATGACCGTGAAAATATTTTACCTAATCCTGAAATGAATATTGAGTATAGGATTAAAAAGAGTATTCGCAAATTCCGTCCGCCAACTGGCGGACGGAATTTGCGAACATTTTACCTAATCCTATATTGAGTGTTGATTATTGAATGTTTTATGAAGATCGATCTTCAAAGAATATTCAATAATCAATATTCAACACTCAATAAATCAATACGAACATTCGATATTTATAATTCGGAAGATTTTTTTGCGCCTTCTGGGAACTTAATCATCAATTCCTCCTCGCAGGTATTTTATTCTTTTACAACTGGCTTTTCTAATCACTTTTGACAGTTACGTTCTTCAGGGAAAATTTTCCCCACAAAAAAATTGCGTAACCGAAAGGTTATATGTATATTTGTAACTGATCGGTTACGCAATAAATACGGTGATATGAGAAGAGATGTGTTCCAGGCAATTGCTGATCCTACAAGGAGGGCAATCATCAAGGTGATCGCAAAAGAATCACTTACCCTGAATGCCGTTGCAGAGCATTTTGATATCAGCCGGCCTGCTATTTCGAGGCATATCAAAATATTGACCGAATGCGGATTGATCACGATCAGTCAACAAGGCAGGGAAAGATATTGCAAGGCAAAACTTCAAAAACTCAATGAAGTTTCTGAATGGGTTGAGCAATACCGGGTTTTCTGGACAAGCAAACTGGATGCACTTGAGCAATTTTTGGCGAAAGAAGACCCATCTCCCAAAAAATATACATCCATAAAAAAAACAAAACGCAAATGAAAAACGAACCAGTAATCATTGAAAGAGTTTTCAATGCATCCGCAGACAGAGTATGGAAAGCCATTAGCGATAAAGATCAAATGAAACAATGGTATTTTGATATTGCAGCTTTTAAACCCGAGATCGGATGCGAATTCGAGTTTGAAGGTCATACTCCTCAAGGAGTTTGTTACCTGCACAAATGCAAAATCGTTGATGTGGTGACAGGCAAAAAACTGAAGTATAGCTGGCGCTATGAAGGATATGCCGGCAACTCCTTTGTAACTTTTGAATTATTTCCCGAAGGCGATAAAACAAGATTGAAATTGACACATGAAGGTTTGGAAACTTTCCCGGCAGACAAACCGGATTTTGCAAAACACAATTTTGTTCAGGGATGGACGGAATTGATTGGCAAATCGCTACCGGAATTCCTCGGAAAAACTATTGCAGAAAAAACAGCATAATCAATTTTAAAAAAAATATTATGAAAATCGTATTGACAAGTGTCCTGGTAAGTGACCAGGACAAGGCATTGAAATTTTATACGGAAATCCTGGGCTTTGTGAAGAAAACTGAATTCCCGGTTGGAAAATTCAAATGGCTGACAGTGGTTTCACCAGATAATCCAAATGGTGTTGAACTCGTTCTTGAACCAAATGATAATCCAATCGCCACCACTTTCCAAAAAGGATTATTCGATTCGGGAATACCATTGACTTCATTTAGCAGTGACGATATTCAAAAAGAATACGAAAGAATGGAAAAACTGGGCGTAGTGTTCAAAACGAAACCAACAAAAATGGGACCGGTAACCATCGCTGTATTCGATGATACATGTGGTAACCTGATACAGATGGCACAGAAATAAAACTATTTTGCTTTCGGTACCTGAGTGTTGCATATTGATTATTGAATGTTTGCTTTCGGAATTACAAAAAAATATTCACTAATTAATATGCAACAGAACTTAATCCACGTGTACAATTTCGAGCTCCCTCGCTTAACCGCCAAGACGGGAAGACGCAAAGATACGCGAAGGAATTCCCTCGCGTATCTTTGCGTCTTCCCGTCTTGGCGGTTAAGCGAGGGAGCTCGAAATCACAAAGCGTTAATAAATTATCTTCCTCTCATGCCAGATTTAGCTCTACTCAGTTCTTAAACTCTTCACCGGATTTGCAACCGCTGCTTTGATTGCCTGGAAACTGATGGTCAATAACGTGATGAGTAAGACTGACCCTCCGGCTATCAGGAATACATCTACTCCAATAGGAATGCGATACGCAAAACTTTGTAGCCATTGATTCATTGCCCACCATGATACGGGGAATGCTACCAATACGGCGATCAAAACTAATTTGAGGAAATCTTTTGATAACATAGTAATGATATTACTCACCGACGCACCAACTATTTTCCTGATGCCAATTTCCTTTTGCCTTCTTTGAGCAGTGAAAGTTGCTAAGCCAAAAAGCCCAAGACATGAAATGAGTATGGCAAGTCCGGCAAAATATCTTGATAAAACAGAAACACGCACTTCAGTAATATATTGTTTTTGGTAAGCTTCATCCAAAAAATTAAATGTGAACGGAAAACCGGGATTATAATTTTCATATAAATGCTGAATAGCAGCAATGGTTTCTTTTTGATGCGCTGCATTTATTCTCGCAATGATTTTTCCTCCATGCGGCTGCAAAAGAATATAAGACGGTTTTACAGCCTGATGCAGCGATTCAAAATGAAAATCTTTTACCACGCCAATTACCTGCATTGGATGACTGTACAATTGTACTGTTTTACCAACCGGGTTTTTAAGGTTCATGACTTTAACTGCCGCTTCATTTAAAATAATGTTCGATGTATCTGCACTAAAATTTCTGGAGAAGCCTCTGCCGCTGGTGATATGCATGCCCATCGTTTTAACAAAATCATATCCGCCGCCAAACACTTCAAAAAACACATTTTCGTTTGGGTCCTTTCCGGACCAGCTTAATCCATAATCACCGAAAGTATGCCCAACCATATTCGTAAACGTATAGCTTGCCTCTGACACACCCGGAATATTTTTCAGTTCATTGGCAAATTCCTGTTCTGTACCCTGGATCTTTCCCTCTGCGTCTAATCGCAAAATGTTTTCCTTATTGTAACCCGGATCTGTGTTTTGTATAAATTCAATTTGCCGGTAAATGATGATCACTGCCATGATAAGAATAGAAGACAATGCAAATTGAAATACTACCAAACCTTTTCTTGAAACAATTTCGGCGAAAGATGAATTCAGCTTTCCTTTTAGTATTGCCAGCGGATTAAACTTTGATAAATATAAGGCAGGATAACTGCCTGCCAATAGCCCTGTAAATAAAACAATAACAATAAAACCAAAGATTATTTGCGCATTGAAATACAAACTGATTTCTTTTCCGGTAATTCGGTTGAATGCGGGCAATAACATTGATGCTATTACAATAGCAAAAAAAGTAGCAATCAAAGTAAGTAAAACAGATTCGGATAAAAATTGAAAGATGAGTTGCCTGCGGCCAGCACCTACTACTTTTTTAATACCTATTTCTTTCATTCTTCTGGAGGCCTTTGCCGTAGAAAGGTTCATGAAGTTGATGCAGGCAACGAGGAGAATAAATAAAGCGATAAGCGAAAACATTTTTACATATTCAATTCTGCCACCGTTGCCGGTATTCCAACCGTTATTATTGTGCAAGTATACATCTGAAAATTTTGTTGCAAAAGCGATGCGTGTATCCTGGCCCGTGTGAGCAGTAATTATGCCCGCAATCTTTTTGTTAAAAGCTTTTATATCTGACCCTTTTTTCAGCAACACAAAATTTTGAGGACCAATATTATTCCAGGAGGTTACCCAATCCTGAACTGTTTTAAAATAATCCCACGGCAACACAAAGTCAAACTGCTGTGAAGAATGGTATGGCGTTTTTTCAAACACCGCAGAAACATAAAAATCAACATCATGCTGAAAGCGTATCGGTTTACCAATAATATTATCTGTAGTGCCAAACAGTTTTTTTGCAAGTTCATCAGATATAACAATGGAACTTTTATTTGCCAGCGCATTGTTTTTATTGCCGCTAATAAGTTTAAATGAAAAAATATTAAAATAATCTTTGCCGGCGTATTGCCCCGCGGCTTTTATATTTTTATCATTTACAGAAAGTGTAAACTTTTGAAACCAACCGGGAGGCGCAAGTGGTGTAGCATATTCAACTTCCGGCATCTGATGCGCTACTGCTTCGCTTAATAAACCCGATGAGCCGTCCGATATGCCAATGTTCCCATTCGTGTTTTGCCGTTCCATTAATTGATACAACTGATCATCATTCGCAAAGAATTTATCGAAGCTTAATTCATCATTCACCCATAGGTAGATCAGAAAGGTACAAGCCAATCCGGCTGAAAGGCCAAGCACATTCAAAAAAGTAAACTGGCGATCCTTGATCAGGTTGCGCCATGCAATTTTCAGGTTGTTTTTAAACATGGTTATAGTGTTAAATTAATTTAAACCGGTCTAATTTTTTCGTGAGACGTGAAAGAATACTGTCTCACGTTTCACGTGTGGCCTCACCCGATTCCAAAATAATGCCTGTTTGCTATAATGTTATCTACCAATAATGTATTACCGGTTTCATTTCTGATATTGTCCGATTTTGATACAATAGATGTTCGTTTGTAACTGCAAACAGGGATTGATTCTTTAAAGAAGAAAGACTGGATTTGGAATCATTTGTTGCATTATATCGCGATATTCTCCGGTTATGGCTTTTGAATTTCCATCTTTATAATAAGGTTATTCCCGATTGTATAAACATGTTTTACCATACCATCAGATAGTATGTTTCCTTTTATATCTTTTACCAACTGGTGAACATCTACTTCGACTTTTCCATCTTCTGTTTCATTAATAGAAACAGGTTCAACATGTGGATCCAATTCTTTCCATTGCCTGGTCCAGTAATCTCTTACCTCGTCATGCCCATTCACATAACCTCCTTCCCATCCGTTTGGCCAATGCACATCAGTATGCATATGCAACAACACTTCATCAATATTTCTTACGTTGAATTCCTTATAAACTTTTTTAATCAGGTCTTGATAAATTGCTGACATCTTTTTTCAGATTCGTAATTAAAAAAATATTTATCACCGGTCCTAAAACCTTTCGTCGTACAATGTCATTAAGTTAAGGGTTTTGTCCCTTGAACATTGAGTGTTGAATATTGATTATTGATTATTCGCAATTAGTACGAATAATCAATAATCAATATTCAACACTCAATGTTCAAGTTGCGATCCTTAACTTGATGACATTGCCCTATGGCACATTAAAACATACTTGGCTTTTACCTGCGAATATTCTACCTAACCCTATCTGATTTATTCAGCTCTCTACTCTGTTCTTAATGACTTCACCGGATTGGCCATAGCCGCTTTAAAAGCCCGATAGCCTACGGTCAGCCATGCTATTAATATGGAACCTGCAATTGCAAGCAGGAATATGCCGATACCTAAATGAATACGAAAGGCAAAACCTTCCAACCAACGATGCATAAAATAGTATGCCAAAGGAGCCGCTAGTAGAAAAGCAATTCCGATGAGAATCGTGAATTCCTTAGAAAATAAATACATAATATTGGCAATAGACGCTCCCAATACTTTCCGGACTCCTACTTCTTTGGTTCTTTGTACGGTCATGAAGGATACCAGGCCATATAAACCCAGGCAGGAAATAAAAATTGCAATGCCTGCAAATATTTTATAGAGTTGTGAAAGTTGGCCTTCTTCCGAGTAAAAATTATTTATTTTCTCATCAAGGAACTGGTATTCATAAAAATATTGAGGGTATGCGGTATTCCATATTTTTTCAATAGCGGCCAGCGTTTGTTTTGTATTTTCAGGTTGTATCCTGATTCCAATCACCCCGTATGTATCTTTCCAGCAACCCAATACGATCGGAGTTATGGGATCATGCAATGAAGTGCCATGAAAATCTTTCACTACGCCTACAACCAGGGCTTTTTTCTGATCCCAGAAATTAATCTCCTTACCAAGAATATCCCGTGGATTTTGGATACCCAGTTTTTTTACAAGCGTTTCATTGACGACATATTCATTCAATGTATCGCTGGCAGTATACGATCTTCCGGCTATGAATTGAATATTATAAGTTTTAAAAAAAGATGCATCAGCCCATTTAAAGTATGTCAGGAAATCTGTTTTTTTAGCTGAATGATCAAATTTGAAAACATTATTCCAATAGTTATCATCAGAAGGGCTGAAAGTGCTGAAGCTGACATTTTTAATGGCGGGTTGCTGCAGCAGTTGATTACGTACTGTTTCCATTTTAGTCTGGCTCAGGCTGTCATTGGGGATCGGAACATTTACAATCGCATCCTTATCAAATCCCAGCGAGGCATGCCGGAAATAATCCGTTTGGCTTACCACAACCAATACGCTAATTATTAATATCTGTGCAATACAGAATTGCAATACCACCAATCCTTTTCTCAAAGAAATTCCACCCACCATTTTAGCAGTGATATTATTCTTTATCGTATTGATTGGATTAAAACCGGAGAGAATCATTGCCGGATAAAATCCTGATAACAGCGTTGCAGCAATTCCAACAAGGATAAGGAATAACAGCAGGTAAGAATTATTTAAATTGAGTTTCAGATTCATTGCAAGAAGCGAATTCATATAGGGCAATGCGATGGTAGCAATACCTATTGCGGCAACTACAGAAATGAAAGTAATCAACCCGGTTTCACCAATGAATTGCGCGATCAGTTGCCTGCGATTACTTCCAAGTACTTTTCTGACTCCAACCTCCCTGGAACGATAGATAGCCTGTGCGGTAGCCAGGTTGACAAAATTCACACAAGCTATAACCAGCAAAAACATTGCAATTAATGACAAAGCGGTAATTAAATCTTTACTGAACACCCGGCCATTGTAATTTCCAAACCGCGAATCAAAATGCATTTCAGCAAGAGGTTGAAGCATAAGTCCATCGTTTACATGATCCGCTGGTTTGTGCTTTTTTACAAAATCATGCAGATACAAATTGAATTGTGAGGCACTCAGTCCGGAAGGCAATAAAGCAAAGCAATATGCGCGATCATAAGTGCCTACCCAATCGGTCAGGTCAACATCCTGGAGTGATTTGTAAGAAGCGACAATCTTAAGTGGAAAATCCGTATTGACAGGAATATCTTTCATTATGCCTGTAATCTGGTATATATCCTTATTGTTAACTTTGATTGATTTTCCAATGGCTGTTTTCCAGTCCCCAAAATATTTTTCTGCAGTCTCACGGGTAAGAACAGCCGTATTAGGAGCTGTTAAAGCCGTTTTAGGATCTCCTGCAAGCCATTGAAAATGAAAAATGTCAAAAAAAGACGGCTCAGCAAAATAAAAACTCTTTTCCTCTTTAAATTTCTTTTCTATCTGGTTTTTCCCATCTGAAGGAACTGTGACCTGACGATCTCTTGCAAAAATAGCCGCCACTTTTTCCAATTGCGGATAATCTACGCGCAAACCTTCCGCCACGGGTAAAGGGACGCCAGCCCTTGCATTGAAATCCATTCCCTGTTTATAGGGCACACTGACAACGCGGTAAATGCGATCTCTGTTTTTATGAAAATTATCAAAACTGAGTTCGAACTGCACAACTAAAAATATCAACAGGCAGGCTGCAATGCCAACAGCCAGCCCGGTGATATTGATAGCAGCATAGATTTTATTACGAACGAGGTTGCGGAGAGCTGTTTTGAAATAATTGCTGAACATATATTAAGGGATATACCCAATACACTGAAAAATATGCCAAACACAAAAATTCTGATTTCCAAATGGTTGGAAAATTATTTTCCCGCAAAACTGTTCGTTTTTGCGACAGTCGCTTGTACGATTATGATACTTCTCATTAGCGATTCAATGTGGAATCTTTTTGATTATATTCACAATGATCTCTTTTATGAAAATTACCATAGTGCCAGCCACCAAAGCGAAAAAGAAAAATATTACTGGTTATAAATACTACAATGGTAAATATGACTGCAATTTTAGTGATCGTTTTCAATACTGGTTTTTTTGAAAAAGATCCGAATACGTATCCGATGATGAATACCATGCTGGCTATAAACAGCACACGCATTAAAATAATGATTATAAAAGGCATAATATTAAATTTTAAGTTTACGAATAATTTACTTCAGGTTTTTAAGCAATTCATCCACTTCATTTTTTCCCCAGTGAGGATTGATATCGGCAGATGAACCGGCATTTAATTTTTGCTTTGCATTCTCCAGCAATTCCTTTGCTTTCTTTTTATCACCACCCCATAGTTTCGGTGTTGAATATTTCTCCCAACCGTCGAGATATATGGCTCTTGGATTATCCGGATTTTCCTTTTCAGCCAATCGGATATACTGGCTCGCAGCGGGACCGTATTGCCTTCCGTAAGTAGAAGGATTTATAAATACCCGTGCTCTATTCGTCATGCTGATTACACAATAGATTTCCGATAATTCTTTTTTCTGCTTAGCGGTGTCGAGCAGCGATTGCGCTTTTTTGATTTGTCCGTCGGCGATATCTGCAAAGGGTTCTATTTTTTCGCCATCGTCCTCGTATAGCCACCCGATTTTTGCATTACAAAATGCAGCATAATAATAAGGAAGCCATTGTGTTTTTTGCTGATCGGCGATCGATTTGAATTCATTCGCCAATTGTTGATATTCTTTCACAGAAGCGGACCTGTCGAGTTTGGAGACAGCTGTCTTCATCTGTTGCGTATAGGCATCCTGGGCCGTTGCAACAAAAACAAAAGAAAGAATCATTACGAGTGAGAAAATTGTTTTTTTCATTTTTATTTTTTTTATTGTTATTAAATATTTACTATAAATTTTCATTGATAAAATCATCTCTCCGGTCAATTCCAAAATTCATAAAAAGCCCGATATAATAACTTCTTGTGGCAGGTTGTGTCACGGGCACTTTATTGCGGCCATCGTAACTATAGTTATATCCGAAAACCTGCCTGGTACCAAATAAATTATTTATACCAAAACCAATCCCGGAGAATTCCTTGTTCTTCCATTTTGGAAACATCGAAAAAAGATAAGCGAAACTCAGGTTCATGCTATTGTATGCATTGGTCGTTCCCTGATCATTGATAAAAGATTTTCCTGTAGCATTTGTCTGTATATCATAATAAGGTCTGCCTGTAGCAAGTGTATAGGAAAGGTTAGCACTCAGGTTGATATCCTGGAAATATTTCTTAAGAGCAATGGATAATGTATGCGGTGTTGTGTAATCAGGCCGGATTGAATAAGGATAATCCAGGAATTTTCTTTTGGTATCGAGATATGTATAGCTGATCCAGTAATCGAAATTTTTAAATGTTTTTTTATCGCGCCAGAATAATTCAACGCCTCTTGCATAACCGTCTCCCCGGTTGCCGGATTGGGGAAATGTTGTTACCAGCGCATCATAATTTTTATAATAAGCTTCTATCCTGAATAAACGATTGTTCGCTCTTTTCTGGTAATTGATAACATAATGTGTGGCTCGGGAAAAGTTCAGTTTATTATTCTCTGCGAGGTAGACGATCTCCGGTTTTTGATAAAAAATACCAAAAGCCGCATTGAGCTGTCCTCCATCATGAAACCTGTATGCAAGACTGAGCCTTGGCGCAAGGGCCGATTCATTGAGCAGACTGGAATATTCAGCGCGGAGGCCAATTTTCGCTGCTATACTTTTAGTGACATATATATCTCCTTCTGCAAATACAGCAACCCGGTTATCATTGAATTTAGCGGATGTATTACGTGAATTATTATGAAACAAATAATCATCATTGGTATAAAAATATTCCGCTCCAAAACGCAATGCCTGGTTATGCGAAAACTGTTTTCGCAATACAATTTTTTCCTGCGCAAAATCCGAACGGATATTTGTTGAATTATTTTTTTCATCATAAGGGGAGTCCCCGATAAAAACCTGCTGATGCTCCTTATCAAGTAATTGATTGTTTGTGCCTGCCTTGTAATAATTATAAGCCGTCACCGCATCTATCTTCCAATTATTACCCAATGATTCGCGGTAGGAAAGATTAGTATAAACGTTTGTATTTTTTACTTCGAAGGAAGACAATAAATCACTGCTGTCAATATCCTGGTTACGCATACCCACGCGGCTATATTCGTAGTTACTATAAAATTTCAGCATACCGGTCTTACTGGTCCTGATGCGGAAATTGCCGTCGACAGAAAGATATTCAGGTCCGTGAAAGAAATCAGGTTTTTGAGGAATAAAGCGATTATAAAATTGCATATTGCCATATCCTGCATGAACGCCGTAACTGCTTTTCTCATCTTTACTTAATTTCTGGAAACCTGCTCCGATATTCTGCGGGAAAATATTCAGAGCGGCAGAAGATTTTTCCGGCAAATCAACCGTCTCTAATATCAGCGCACTACTTAATGCATCACCATATAATGCCGAGTAACCACCGGTGCTGAATAAAATCCCTTTGAACAAAAAAGGATTTAATCTTGCGGGTTGAACCAAACCCGGAACACTTGCATAATTTGGATTTGGCAATAAAGCTCCATCAACGAATTGTTTCGCCTCTGCACTCGTGCCTCCTCTTACAAATAATCCTTCCCGATCGCCTACCTGTTGTGTACCGGGAAGTGAACGCAATGCATTTGCGATATCACCTCCATTACCCGCAACAGTAACCGCATCCATCGGTGTCAGCGAAGCGCCTTTTGCTTTATCGCTTGCTTCAAAAGTGCCTGCGCTGACTACGACAACATCTCCCAAAGTTTTTGATTCTTCCTTCAATATGATGTCCAGGTGAACGATTGAATCATGCAGGTCAAGAGTCATCTCCTTACTTGTATATCCAACTGAAGAAATCTCCAATATTCGCTTACCCTTTCCAGTGATGCTCAAAATAAATTTACCAGAAGAATCGGTATTCACACCCGTATTTGATTCTTTTATCCTGATGCTCGCAGCATTTACAGGTTCATTTTTATTGTTGCTTACAGCTCCTGAAATAATTGTTTGTGCATTGACATGTACTGCAATGAATGTAAACAACCCGGTAGCTAAAAAATAATTTTTGAAAAATGTTTTCATTTGATCTTGCTTTAGGACACAAATCTATTCCGTGCGATAAAGCTTTTCTGCGTAGAATAGACCATGCAGAAACCTGTGTAGATCAATAATAGAAATGAGAAGATTTAGAGTGAGAGCATTTTCTCTAAATCGGCCTTATAGCCTTCGCTCAATGGTAGTTCGAGATTGCCAACACATACGAGATCGCGTTTAATTGCAGTTATTTTGTCGGCGGAGATAATATATGATTTATGCGTGCGGACAAACCGATGCGTTGAAAGTTTTTCCTCGAGCGCTTTCAGGCTCATCTTGGTGATGACAGGTTTAGTTGAAGATTCAATAAATATTTTTACATAATCTTTCATGCCTTCAATATATAATATCTCGGAGAAGATCACTTTTACAAGATTATATTCCACATACACAAAAAAATAATCCAATGGTTCATCCTTTTGTGCAGGATTATTTTGCAAGTTATACAGGTCATGCGCCTTATTGCATGCTTTCAAAAATCTTTCGAAGGAAACGGGCTTTAATAAATAATCAACCGCATTCAGGTTAAAGCCGTCAAATGCATAATCCTTATAAGCTGTTACAAAAATCACCATGGGCGGATTGTGTAATGATTCCAAAAATTGCAAACCATTTAATCCTGGCATTTGTATATCGAGAAAAATGAGATCAATTTTTTCCTGGTGCAAAACCTCAGCAGCTTCCATAGCATTCTTACACCTTTTAACTAAATGGAGAAAAGGGACCTGCTGAATATTATCTATCAAAAGATCCAGCACCAGTTTTTCGTCATCCACAGCAATACAATTCAGCATGTCAGTTCAAGATTAAGTTTTACAGTATAAATGCTGCCATCATCATCAATGAGTAATTTATATTTTTTTGGGTATAAAAGATTCAACCTGTTTTTAACATTTGCCAATCCAATGCCCGAACTTTTATCTTTTGAAGAACCCCGGGTACTATAATTATTGATCACTGAAAAAAACAAATGCTGTTCTTTTATTTCAAGCTTTATTTTAATAAAAGGTTTATCAACAATTCCGATGCCATGTTTGAAAGCATTTTCAACAAAAGGAATCAGCAGCATCGGCTCAATATAACAATCAGCATTCCCATCCTGTATTTCGAACCGGAGGTTAACATCTTCTCCAAAACGCAATTGCTGCAATTCGATATAATTTTTAAGATAGATGATTTCTTTGCTGACCTGGAATTTTTCCTCGCCGGATTCATAAAGCATGTACCGGAGCAAATCAGACAATTTCAATAAGGACGGTTCCAATAAATCAGATTTTTGTCGCGCAAGCGAAACCATATTTGTCATCATATTAAATAAAAAATGAGGGCTGATCTGGGAGCGAAGGAATTTCAATTCGGATGCCAGTCTTTCAGCCTTTCTCTCTTTTTCCAGCTTTTCACGATTGAGGCGGTCCAGGATAACCCGGAAAATAATACTCGCAATTAAAAAACCAATAGTTGGGAAAAAAATAATCCTGTGATTGATTGAATTGATGATGAGATCGGGATAGAATAATTTTAAAAAATAAACCTTGATATAATAAGTAAGATTAATCAGCGCAATCAATACAGGAATATAAATCCACCATCTTTTATAAGTAAACAGTTTGGGATAAAGAAAGTAGGCGTTCAGATAAAACAATCCGATATGATAAATATTGGTGATGAAAAAGAATTGCCCCGGTAATCCTGTATTGTTTGGCACATTTCGAAAAACAAAAAAGGGAATAAGAAGCAGCAGGGCCCATATTAAAATATGAATACCAGGAGTAAAATATGCAGGACGTATTCTCACTATATAAATTTATTGATACCAGGGTTTCAGAAACTGAAATTTACTGATTAAAGATGATTGTGGTTTATTCGTTTCTTGTTTTGTATTCATTTTCTAAAAAGATGGGCCTTCCACATCCAAAAGCCTGATAACACCACGACCGGGAAGAAAACATACCGCACAGCAATTGTTGCCTCCGGAATTTCTGATACCGGTCCATAAATATATCCGATTATAGGTATGCTCAAAATGATATGAATCCACCTTAATATTTTTCTTTGAGTTGCCGTTTTCATCGATCAGAAATTTTGCAATATCATGTTTCCTGTAAAAGTTCTATTGCGAAAATAATATCATCAATGATTATAATGACGGCTGTGGCTGCTAAAGCATTATTTGTCTCTACGAAAGGGAGATTTGAGTAGATGAGATGCACCCCGTCTGACCGTCCCGGTCTGACGGCAATGATCGCGCAGTCGCTAAATTTTCCGTCAGACCGGGACGGTCAGACGGGAAAGACTATTTCGTAACCTTCCAGTATCCAACAAATCCCGGTTTTCTTTCATCGCTTGCTCTCGTCAACAGCGTATCACCATTATTGATATTCCCGAAAACCTCCACGCCTTTATCGGTTGAAAGGCCCTGCCTCACATCTACCCATGCTGCCTGCCCATCTTTCACAGCAATCACAAATTTTCTTTCCTGGTTGCTGGCAATGGCGGTTGCAGGTACAAGGAATGATTTACCGGTTTTTTGAAGATTTAATTTTACATAGGCAAATGCACCTGCTTTCAATTCGTTGTTTTTATTATCAAATATAAATTCCCAAAGCTCCGTTCTCGTTACCGGGTCGATACTTCCGGTTTTTCGGGAAGGCGAAGCCGAAAATAATTTTTCCGGGAATGCATCTACCCTGAAGGCAACGTCTTTTTTTGCAGTTGTTGCCGAAACATATAATTCCGGAACGGCAATCCTTAAACGCAGTTTTTGATTGTGCTGTACAGTCAATATCATCTGATTATTGCCAACAAGTGCACCTCTATCTGCATTGCGGGCGGTGATGATCCCATCAAAAGGTGCTTCTATTACCAGATAACCGGCAACTTCTTTATATGACTGAGCTAATTTTGTGGCGGCCTCATAAGATGCGCTGTCAGCGACATACTGGTTACGGCTTCGTTCCAGGTCGACTGCCGCAACGATGCCGGCTGTTTTAGCCTGCGATGCTTTGTACAATCGCTGGTAAACATCTTCACTGCTCATATATTTTGCTTTTGCAGCTTGCAAGGATGATTGAAACTCTGCATATTTTGTTCGCAATTCAGGCGCTTCAATCAATGCCAGGGTTTGCCCGCGATGAACTTTATCACCAATATCCACTTTCATTTCTTTTACATAACCTTGTACGCGCGCATACAGAGCCGCTTGTTCATAAGGCAATAATTCAGCCGGCAATTCAATATTTTTAGTCAGGCCGGTATCATGCAAAATAAAAACAGGAACGGTATCAGGCGCATTTGCCGCAGCAGTCTGTTGAAGAGGCCTTTTATTATTACATGCTCCAGGCATGAACACAACAAAAAATAAATAAATGAAACGCCCTATGAATTTGTTATTTCTTTTCATTGCTCATTAAAATTTTTACTGTTTGCATCTTCAGGATCCATCGATGCAGATATATATTTCTTTTTACCAATTGCGTACTGGTAAATATTTGGCAGGAAAAATAAAACACTGACGGTGGAAAAAATCAATCCCCCGATTACTGCAATTCCCAACGGGGCCGTTTGGTTACCAGCTTCACCAAGTCCCAATGCAATCGGAAGCATCCCTGCTATCATTGCGAGACTCGTCATCAGTATCGGGCGTACGCGGTTTGCTGCAGCCTTCATATGCACTGCGTCCATATCACCTCTTCTTCTGAAATATTCCGCGTTGGTTATAAATAAAACTGCATTCGCAATAGCCACACCAATGGCCATGATGCAACCCATATAAGATTGTATATTCAGTGTTTGCCCCGATATCAACAGCAATAAAAAAGAACCCGCGATCACCGCAGGCACAATGGATAAAATGACTGAGGCAATGAGGAAAGATTGAAAGAAAACAGTCATTATTAAAAAGATGACCACGATGGCGATCAGTAATCCAAACTGCAAACTGGTTAATGTTTCTTTCAGCAATTCCGGTTGTCCCCGCAACAAAATTTTTGAACCCTTTGGTATCGTGAGATTGTCGATCACTGCATTTACTTTTTTAAAAGCGTTCCCCATATCTTCATCCTGCACATTGGCTGTAATGGTGATGTATCGTTGCTGGTTCAGCCTGTCATATTCACCGGGCATACTCATTCGTTTCCATGTAGCAACTTCATTCAGCAAATGCAAGTTGCCGTTTGCTGAAGCAACCGGGATCATTTCCAATTGAGAAGTACTGTTCATGCGGTATTCAGGATATTGCACTTGCACGAGATATGCGGTACCGGTAGTTTTATCAAGCCAATAACTGGGAGAAGTAAACCGGCTGGACGATGTTGCTGCCACTGCAGCACGCGCCACCTGGTCGGCTGATATATTTAACTGCCCAGCTTTTATTCTATCCATATCAATTTTTATAACAGGATAGTCCAAAGCTGTGGCCAGTTGCAGATCACGTAATGATGGTATGGTTGATAATCGTTTCAATAATTGTTCGGCTGTTTTCTTTCCATCATCGAGATTCTTGTTCAGCACGGCTATTTCAACCGGGTTGGTTGAACCAAGATTTAATACCTGTTCGGAAAGATCACCTGGTTCAAAAGATATCTTAGCGTTGGGTATTTCTTTTTTTACAGATGCTCTCAGTTGTTCTTTAAATTCTTCAATGGAAATGGTTCCCGGTTTGAATTTTATTTTCGTTACCGATTCATGCGGCCCGCTTGTCCAAAGATGAATCAGGTTTACAGGGAAACTTGAAGGTTGTGTTCCCACGAAAGCCGACGTAATATCTACGTTTTGTTTTCCTGCAATATTGTTTACGAGTGATAATAACTTAGTTGTCGCTTCCTCCGTCCTTTCCAGTCGCGTACCAACAGGCAGGCGTAGCCGAACCTGTGTCAGACCGGTATCTGGTTTGGGAAATAATTCGGTGCCGGTAAGGGAAAAAAATAATATTACCAGGCCGATAGAAATTACCGTAAATAAAAATGTGATGACCCCCTGCCCCGTCTTAATACGCTGACCCGCCAGGATATATTTATTTTTGATGCGGTTGAAAAGATTTTGAGAACCTGTTTTTTGATTTTCATTCAAATGGTGCTTCATTAACCAATTACTGACAACAGGAACAAAAGTTTGTGATAATAAGAATGAAGCGATCATTGCAAAACCTACGGCCAATGAAAGCGGGAGAAACATCGCCTTCGGTATACCAGTCATAAATAATGACGGGACAAACACGGCAAGAATGCTCAACAAAATAAGCAGTTTGGGTTTTGCAATTTCTTTACTGGCATCTGCAATGGCCCTGGCTTTTGTTTTACCCATTTCAAAATGACGGTGAATATTTTCAATCGTTACAGTCGCCTCATCAACCAATATGCCTACTGATAAAGCCAAGCCACCGAGTGTCATGATATTGATGGTTTGTCCGAAAAGATATAATACCGTGGCAGACGTCAGCAAGGCCAGCGGTATCGTCATCACCACAATCAAAGCACCTCTTCTGTCGCCGAGAAATAACAATACCATCAACCCTGTGAGTATGGCACCCAAACCACCTTCAATCAATAAATTTTTAAGCGCATTGATCACATAACCTGATTGATCAAATTCATATGTTACTTTGATATCATCCGGGACTGCCGCTTGCATATCGGGTAAAGCCGCTTTTACCCTTTGCACCACATCCCATGTAGAAGCATCTGCGCGTTTGGTAACGGGAATGTACACACTGCGTTTCCCATTGATCAATGCATAACCACTGGTAACATCTGAACCAAGGCTCACATTGGCAATATCTTTTATATAGACTGAAGGTCCGTTCCCCATTTGCAAAGGCGTATTTTGCAAATCAATTAAATTTTCTATCGTACTGTTTTGAGGGGTGATATAAGTGCTGTCACCGATACGAACATTTCCGGCAGGACTAATCGTATTGGATTTGATCAAAGCCTGGACAACTTCATCAGGGCTGAGATGATAGTTTCGTATTTTGTCCGGATCAACAGTAATGAGTACTGTTTTCTGATTGCCGCCAAAAGGAGGCGGAGCAGATACTCCGGGTAATGTAGAAAACATAGGCCTCACCCTGAACAATGCGAGATCGGATATTTCTCCCAATGAACGCGTTTCAGAACTGAATACCAATTGTCCGACCGGCACGCTTCCTGCATCAAAGCGTGTGATAAATGGCGGCACCGTACCCGGAGGCATAAACGCTCTTGCACGGTTTGCATAACCAACCACTTCAGCCATCGCCTGGCTCATATCCGTACCTTCATTAAATTCTATTTTTATAAGCGCGGCTCCCTGTATAGATTTTGATTCAACATATTTTACACCTGTGATATACAAAAAATGAAATTCATAATAAGAAGTTACGAAGCCCTCCATTTGCTCAGGTGATAAACCGCCATATGGTTGTGCCACATATACAACCGGCAGGCCAAGCTTGGGAAAAATATCAATCTTCGTATTGCGTATCGCCAGCCAGGAAAAAAATACTATCGCAAATACTGAAACCAGTATCGTGATCGGATGCCTCAATGCTGCCGTGATAAGCTTCATATCATTTCAATTGTTCAATAAATAAATTCAGATCGCCTTTCGCGATGGCTACGGCAAGCAATGACCGCCATAGCTGCAAACGGGCATTGGCATCATTTACTTCCGCTTTCAGTAATTCATATTGCGCCTGTGAAAGCCGGGTATAATCAATCAGTCCCGTTTCATAACTTAATTTCAACCCCTCATATACATCATTCGCTGTTTTTAATAATACAGGCGACTTGTCAGCAATTTTTATATCCTGTTTATATTGCATTAAGGCAATTGCAGTTTGCTTGCTGATATCTAATTGCGCCTGTGCCAGTCTTGCTTCATCTGATTTTAGTAATGATTGATATTGTTTCTTCTTAATATTCACTTTGCTGAATTGCAATACCGGGAAACTTAATTGCAAACCGATGCCTGCATTGGTCCTTGATAAATTAAATCCGTCGGATTTATTGATATTACCACTGGCATCAATACCCGAACCCCGGGCATATACATTCCCCCAGATATCCAATTGCGGCATCCACGATTTCTCTATTTCTTTTAACCCCGCTGCTGTTGTATTTTTTTGCGATTCGATTGACAGGTAATATGGATGATGAATGATTGAAGAAGTTGCATCAACGGGAAGTCGCGTAGACTGATTGAATACTGTATCTGTTAGTAAAATATTTTCAGCAGCGTCAATGATACCGGCTAACCTGCTTAATTCAGTCAATTGCTGCTGATAAATCCGCTCTGTTTGCATCAAATCAATTTCAGATTGCGCAATGGCAGATTGAAATTGAGCAGTATCAATTCCCGGCCTCAATCCACTTTTTGTCAGAACCAGCGATTGCTCCAGGCCAACTTCATTTCTTGCGATAGCAGCCGAAAGCGCTTTCATTAGTTGTCTGAAATAAACTGTTTCAAGATAAGTATTGATAGCGCTGTACTGGTAACGGAATAATTGTTCATTGTACACCGCATTGGCCTGTTTAAACCGGGCAGTTGCTGTTTCGATGGATGCAGCACGTTGTCCGAAGCTGACCGGGTTCCATTTAATCAATGCGCCCAATGCTGAGCCGGGAATAAAATTCAAATCATTGCTTATAGAAGGTGGTCCGCTGATCGGCAATAAAAAACCGGGATAGCTCATACCGGTGATATTATTAATCGTGGCCATGTTTACCTGGTAACCTGCAGTGAGTTCCGGCACCAGGCTGTTTTTTGACAACTGTATATCCTGTTGCGCAGCGGCTGCCTGCTGACGAAAAGATTCGAGTTGCGGAAAATTGGTTTGTACTCTTTGCAATACATCTTTTATAGAAAGCGTCAACGGCTGCGCAAATGATGGTTGCACTGTAACCGAAAGGGAAAAAAATAAAATACCTGCTATCGTTTTATTGATATAACCAAACCAAACTGATACTTGCGGGATAATCATTTTTGAAGCCATTTCTATAAGTCCACAAACTTAATAGACAATTTTGGATAAATTTTGGATAAATTCCAGATATTATGTTTCGTCGAAGATAACGGTGATTTCGTGTGTTTCGCCGGCATAATGGTAATCCAGCTTAAAATCATATAGCTGGCAAATTTGTTTTACCAATGCAAGTCCGAGCCCGGTGGATTTTACTTCATCATTCCCCTTCCTGAACCGCTCAAATAGTTGTTCAGGCGCCATCTCCAGGGCAGGACCGGAATTCCATATTTTGAAAGCGTTGCTATTTAATTCAACACGAATAAAGCCTGATGGAATATTATGAATGATTGCATTCCTGACCAGGTTATTGATAAGGATCTCGATTAATGAAGGATTTGCAGTTATGGAAACATTTTGTTGAATATATTTTGATATGGAAGGAAATCTTTCTTCATAATGCAGCTGATAGGTATCAATGATTTTATTCAATAATACAGAAAGATCAACCGGACCTTTTGCAGGGAATTGATTGTTTTCAATTTTTGCAAGTAATAATAAATTCCTGTTCATCTGGCTCAGTCTTTCATTGGCCTCTGTAATATCTGCCAGCAGCCCGGCTGTTTTTTCCGTCATACCCGGCTGGTTGATCAGCAATTCCAGCTTGGAGCGAATAATCGCTAAGGGAGTTTGTATTTCATGTGATGCGTTTTCAACAAACTGCTTTTGATTGTGATAGGCCTGCTTCGCTTTTGTAACCAGGTTATCAGCAACTGCATTCAATTCATTGAACTCTGTAATTCCCGTTTGCGCCGGAACTTCAAACGGTTGTTTTTTTGTAATATCAAATTCATTCAATTTTTTCATGGTTTCACGGAATGGCATCCAGAGTGCAGCCGATGTTTTGCGGTTGATATAAATAACGGCTACAAAAAGTAATACAAAAATAAAAGCCTCAACCAGGAAAACTTTTATAATCAAATGGTTGATCTCTGTAGATGAAACATAGGTGGTAACCTGGTAATCCTTACCATTGAGATGAAACCGACCCGTCATGATTTCAAAAGGATGCCATTGCTTTTGATTAGCATAATAAAGCGTGGTATCACGGGGATCATTCAACCATTGGGGCAGCGCATTGCTGCTTTCAACAATATCATATTCGCCATATACATGTGCCGGCATGATACCACGCTGATGTACAAACGCGTTCCACATATTCAGCTGGCTCAGCTCCAATTGTTTTCTTTGCATATGACGTGCCTGCATACGCATCAGTACATAAAAGAGCAGCGATCCCACCAATAAAATAATCAATAAGCGGGTAAATAAATTCTGAGTATTTTTTTGTTGCAGTGTTTTGTTCATATTATTATCTTATATCCCAATCCATACACTGTTTGTATCAAATCATCAGCTCCTTTCTCTTTGAATTTTCTTTTCAGGTTTTTGATATGGGAATATACAAAATCAAATGACGAAAGATTATTGGCTTCTTCTCCGAACAGGTGCTCGGCTATTGCCTGCCTGCTGACAACCCTGTTTTTATTTGTAACCAGAAATAGCAAGAGGTCATATTCATTTTTTGTAAGCATGAGGGGATGCTGATCAATATGCGCGGTTCTTGACAATACATCAATTGTCAGACTTCCCAATTCCAAAATATTTTTCCCCTGTCCATATTTTCTCCGGATCAATGCCTTTACTCTTGCATTCAATTCCGACATATGAAATGGTTTGGTGATATAATCATCGGCGCCAAGGTCCAGTCCTGCAATTTTATCATCCAGCGAATCACGCGCAGAAATAATAATAACACCATCGCTGTTTTTATTCCGTCGAAGATATTTCAGCAATTCCAACCCGCTCCCACCAGGTAAATTGATATCAAGGATGATGCAATCGTATTGAAAGTCTTCGATCTTACGGATGCCTTCTTTATATGAACCGGCAGATTCACATAAAAAATCTTCCTGAGTAAAGAATTCGACAACGGCTTTCAACAGGCTGGGCTCATCTTCAATGACCAGTAATTTCATGCCTTAAATTTACAGCTAAGCTAGAATGAAATTTTGGAGGAATTTTGGAAGGAGTTGATGGTTCATGGTTCATAGGTAATAGTTCATGGTTAGAAGTTTTACTATGAACCATGAACCATCAACCATCAACCTTAAAAGCTCATGCCTGTTTTTTATCTTTCCCTTCTTCCAAAACTTCTACCGTTTCCGGTAGCACGTTCAGGCGCAGGTTGTGCAAATGTTCGATTGGAATTTTGTGATGGCTGATTCATGACTCTTCTTACCGGAGCATTTTCCTGCCTGTTATTGTTGAATGCGGGGCGATTTTCGGTCCGCTGTTCCTGTCTCGCGGGTTGAAAATTTCTATTATCATTGAAAGAATTTCTCCTGTTATCGGTCACAACATTTGCGGGTTGTCTATTTACTGACTCTGATCTTCTGTTGAAAAATGATTGCCTGTTATCGTTGAATGCAGGACGATTTTCCGTCCGCTGCTCCTGTCTCGCAGGTTGAAAATTTCTGTTATCATTGAAAGAATTTCTCCTGTTATCGGCCACAACATTTGCGGGTTGTCTATTTACCTGCTCCGGTCTTCTATCGAAAAATGACGCCCTGTTATCGGGTCTTGTCATCGGAGGCGTATAGTTATTACCGTTGGGATTATTGGATGGTATTGACCTGCGTTGATTAAAATTTTCCTGGCGATTATTATTATTAAATCTTGAATCATTATTCATCACCGGGTTCTGCCTGTTAGCGGGATTATTATTTTGAGAAAATCTCGCCGAACCCCTGAACGGTTCAACACGTGCAGGTGCAAATCTTTGCTGCATACTACGTGAACCCGTATTTACATTGGGTCTGAATATTGATAATTGGTTATTGTTGATCCGTGTATTACCCGGGCGATTATTATCCCTGATCACTACAGGATGTATCGTATTACGGGTATATCTTTCTACTTCTACCCGGTTAGGTCCGCATGCAAAAATTGTCCTGTTATTACCGTACCGGCTGCCAGCTCTGTTGAAGTAATATGTATTATTGATGATCGTGGTATTATTAATGATCGCCAGGTTCCTGCTTTCATGAATATAATAGCGATTCGCATAAGGATCACAGATATATTGATGAGGAACAAAGCACCAATAATTATAAGGAGGATTATATGAACCGATGGATATACCGATACCAATATTCGGTGAAAGTGGCGCCCAGCCATAATAATCATCGCTGGTTCTCCAGCTTACCCATGCAGGAGCCCATTCAGTGCCAGGTAACCATAACCATCCATATTGTTCATCATAAAACCATCTTCCATAATGGAAAGCTGCCCAACCCCATTCATAATCCGATGCCCATGTCCATCCAATATCACTATATACCCAATGTCCATTGGTTGAATATGGCTTGAAACCATATTCAACATCAGGAGACCACACATAACCATATTCCGGATAGTTGATCCATTGTCCGTATGGAGAAAGATCGTCATAAAATGTTTGATAAGAAATATCCTGCTGACTGTTTTCATATATTTCCTGGCTCTTAGCCGGATTGAAACGAGCCTGCATTATCAGTAAGATCAGACCGAAGAGTAGTGACTTTTTCATACGTTATTGTTTTGTTCCGGTAGTGAGACTGTTTCATCTTTGGGAAGTTCAATGCGCCGATATCCATTTAACCTTTCTTTATCATAAAGAATTTCACATTTGATTACGAAAAAATACTAGTCGTACTACGGTCAAATGACGAACTAATTACTCACGTCATTTCGAACCCCGCTGTAGAGATTTAAAATATCAAGACTGTTTAGCGGGGTGAGAAACCTCATACCAATAATCAGGTTGCTTTAGGTGCGTCAGATTTCTCACTTCGTCCCTTCGCTTCGCTACGGGGACTTCGTTCGAAATTGTAAAGGTTTAGTAATTCGGTAACAAAACAAGATTAAAAAAGTCAAAGAGATTGCTATGTTCTTTTGACAATTTTTTTTCGCTTTGGAGTGGCGACAAAAATTTGTCAAAAGC
>Ga0137407_10000500_pt1 | contig 26334 bp, 21 predicted proteins | sample CZOMad2_2_16fung_FD_108410 | JGI IMG/M metagenome (GOLD analysis project Ga0137407, IMG submission 108410) | Vadose zone soil fungal communities from Angelo Coast Range Reserve, California, USA - CZOMad2_2_16fungal (Illumina Assembly) | ecosystem: Environmental > Terrestrial > Soil > Vadose... | reverse complement strand
TAGCAGGAACATGGAAGGATCTTACGGACAGTGTGAATATCATGGCGAGCAATCTTACTTCACAGGTGCGAAATATTGCAGAAGTTACAACAGCTGTTGCGAATGGTGACTTATCAAGAAAGATTGCTGTGGATGTGAAAGGAGAAATCCTTGAATTAAAAAACACGATCAACACCATGGTGGACCAGCTGCGCGGATTTGCTTCTGAAGTAACACGTGTGGCAAGAGAAGTTGGTACGGAAGGTAAATTAGGCGGTCAGGCCAATGTACCAGGTGTTGCAGGAACATGGAAGGATTTAACGGATTCTGTAAATCAGATGGCAGGTAATCTTACGGCACAGGTGAGAAATATCGCGGAAGTCGCCATTGCCGTTGCCAATGGTGATATGTCGAAAAAAATTACGGTGGATGTACGCGGAGAAATTTTGCAATTGAAAGAAACGCTGAACACGATGGTGGATCAATTGCGCGCATTCGCTTCCGAAGTTACACGTGTTGCCCGCGAGGTTGGTACGGATGGTAAGCTCGGCGGACAGGCATTTGTTCCCGGTGTTGCAGGAACATGGAAAGATTTAACCGACTCTGTGAACCAGATGACGGGTAACCTTACTGCACAGGTGCGCAACATTGCGGAAGTAACAAAAGCAGTTGCGAGTGGTGACCTTTCAAAAACAGTTGCAATTGATGTGAAAGGAGAAATTCTGGATTTGAAAAATACCATCAACACCATGGTAGAACAATTAAACTCTTTTGCATTTGAAGTAACACGTGTGGCAAGAGAAGTTGGTACGGAAGGTAAATTAGGAGGACAGGCCGAAGTAAGAGGCGTTGCAGGAACATGGAAGGATCTTACTGATAGTGTAAACATGATGGCTTCCAACTTAACCAACCAGGTTCGGGGTATTGCAAAAGTTGTGACTTCTGTTGCTACTGGAAACCTTAAGCAAAAATTAACCATCGTATCGAGAGGTGAAGTGGCGCAGCTGATCGATACGATCAATGAAATGATTGATACGCTCGCACTGTTTGCTGACCAGGTAACTACTGTTGCCCGTGAAGTTGGTGTTGATGGCCGGTTGGGTGGACAGGCCAGTGTGCCGGGCGCATCGGGTATCTGGAAAAACCTGACCGAAAACGTAAATCAGCTTGCACAAAATCTCACAACACAGGTGCGCTCAATTTCTGAAGTTGCTTCTGCCGTTACCAAAGGTGACCTTACCCGTACAATCCGCGTGGAAGCAAAAGGTGAAGTGGAAGCATTGAAAGATACCATCAACCAGATGATTGCAAATCTGAAAGAAACTACTTTGCGCAACCAGGAACAGGACTGGCTCAAATCCAACCTTGCAAAATTCACACAGATGTTGCAGGGTCAAAAAGATTTAAAAACTGTAACACAGCGTATCTTGTCTGAGTTGGCGCAGGTTGTTATAGCGCATTATGGGGCGTTCTATATTTTAAAACAGGTGGATGAAACGCAAAATGTAAAACTGACTTTGTTTTCCGCTTATGGATACAAGACTGAAAAAAATATTCCCACTGAATTTGCAATCGGTGAAGGACTGGTTGGACAGGTTGCTTTCGAAAAAGAAAGGATCATTCTTTCCAATGTGCCTGGTAATTATATCAAAATCAGTTCGGGCTTAGGCAGAGCAAAACCCTCGAACCTGATTATCCTGCCCGTATTATTTGAAAACAAAGTGAAAGCGGTTATTGAATTGGCTTCGCTCGATGAATTCAGCCAAACTCACCTGGATTTTTTAAGTCAGTTGGTAGAAAGTATCGGAATCGTTTTGAATACCATTGAAGCAAATACAAGAACAGAAGAATTGCTCGCACAATCCCAATCACTGGCAGGAGAATTAAAAATCCAGCAGGAAGAATTAAGTCGTACGAATGATGAGTTGCAGGACAAGGCTTTATTACTGGTAAAACAAAAAAACGAAGTGGAAGCGAAGAACAAGGAAGTGGAAGAAGCAAGAAAATCGTTGGAAGAAAAAGCAGAGCAGCTCACTTTAACATCAAAATACAAATCGGAGTTCCTTGCAAACATGTCGCATGAATTACGCACTCCGCTGAACAGTTTGTTGATTCTTGCACAGCAATTATATGAAAATGCTGAAGGCAACCTGACGGATAAACAAATCCGTTATGCGAAAACGATCCATTCATGTGGTGATGACCTGATACAACTCATCAACGATATCCTGGATCTTTCAAAAATCGAATCCGGATTTATTACAGCAAATATTTCTCCTGTGCGTTTTGCAGAAATAGCTTCTTTTGTAGAAACTACTTTCAAACCTATTTCTGAAGCGAGGCATCTCAGGTTCACCATCGAAACGGATACAAAGCTTCCCGATTTTATGGAAACCGATCTCCAGCGTTTAAACCAGATATTAAAAAATCTTCTTTCCAACTCATTTAAATTTACTGAGAAGGGTGACGTAAAACTCAGGATTTATGAGGCTGACAAAAACTGGAAACCGGGGAATACCGGTCTCGACAATTCAAAGCAGGTAGTTGCTTTTGCTATCAGTGATACAGGAATTGGAATTCCGCAGGAAAAGCAAAATATCATTTTTGAAGCTTTTCAACAGGCAGAAGGCTCAACCAGTCGTAAATATGGAGGAACCGGGTTGGGATTGTCTATCAGCCGCGGACTGGCAGAATTATTAGGCGGAACAATAGAATTAGAAAGCATACTTTCCAGGGGAAGCACTTTCACCCTGTTCCTTCCTGTAGAAAATCTTTCAGGGGTGGTTTTAAAAGAAACAACAGAAAATCTCAAGGCTTATAACCAGCTTCAACTCGGTGCGGAAAGCAGTGAAATTGATTCACTGCTGAATTCATTACGTGTTACAAATGAAGGACTCGAGACCGGTCATCTTTCTATTGTAAATGAAATGATCAATGAAAGTGGCGACGACCGCTCGAATATACAGCCCATGGATAAAATTGTGCTGATCGTTGAAGACGATCTGCGCTTTAGTAAGATCATTATCGAAAAAGCGCATGAACATGGGTTAAAAGCAATTGTTGCGATAAATTATATTGAGGTTTTTGAATTCATTAACCGCTTTTTCCCAATAGCTATTACGTTAGATGTGAAATTACCTGATACAAGCGGATGGAAAGTGCTTGATCTTTTACGCAATGATTTGAATTATCGTCATATTCCCATTCACCTGATTTCCGGTGAAGAGAATAAAGGGCTTGCATTAAAGCGCGGAGCCAGAAGTTTTCATTTAAAACCTTTGGATAATGAATCACTGACCAACTTGTTCGATGATATTATTACTTTCAACAACAAAGTGCTGAAGAATGTATTGGTGGTGGAAGACAATGACCTTGATTCATCACAAATGGCAAAAATACTTCAGAGCGATAATCTGCATGTAACAATTGCATCAACAGGTAAGATTGCAATTGAAGAAGCAAATTCAGGTAAATTCGATTGCATCATCCTCGATTATACGCTACCTGATATTTGGGGCATTGAGCTGGTGAATAAGGTTAGTGAGGCCAAGCAGGATTTAACTCCTCTCATCGTATATTCTGCAAGGGATTTCAATACGAAGGAAATGCATCAACTAAACCAGACTTCCAATTCCATATTGACGAAAGGTGTCAATTCGCTTGAACATTTACTGGAAGAAACCGTATTGCAATTGCATATCAGGCATGATGAATTATCTCCGGAAAAAAGAAAAATAATTGAGCAAATACGGATGAAAGAAGACATCCTTACCGGGAAAAATATTTTGGTAGTGGATGATGATGTCCGTAATTTATTTGCGTTGACAACGGTTTTCGAGCGTTATAATATAAATGTGATGACGGCCGAAAGTGGAAAGGATGCCATTGCAATCATCAATGATGACAAGATTAAGGTTGATATGGTATTGATGGATATCATGATGCCTGAAATGGATGGATATGAAACCACTCAAAAAATCCGCCGCGAACATAAGAATAGTACCCTGCCGATCATTGCTGTAACAGCCAAAGCAATGAAAGGCGACCGGCAAAAATGTATTGAAGCAGGAGCTTCCGATTATATTACCAAACCCGTAAAAATTGATCAGCTGCTATCCCTTATGAGAATATGGTTTTATAAATAAACTATTTTTTATGATCCCCAAAATTCTATTGGTTGATGACCGTGAGGACAACCTGATATCCATGGAATCCGTTCTTGCCCCGGATGGTTACAGTTTTGTAACGGCCAATTCCGGCAGGAATGCTTTAAAAACATTACTCAATGAATTCGATTTCGCGCTTATCCTCATGGATGTAAAAATGCCCAACCTGAATGGTTTTGAAACAGCATCCCTCATTTATGAACGCGAAAAATTAAAACATATTCCCATTATTTTTATTACTGCCAACAATTATGGAGAGGAGAATGTTTTCCAGGCATACCGGTCAGGGGCAGTTGATTATATTTACAAACCGGTAAATCCCGACTTACTAAGAGCCAAGGTTTCCGTATTTGTTGAATTATATAAAAAAAATCATAAACTGTTGGCGCAGGAACAAAAACTAATCGCGATCAACAAAAACCTGGAACTGGAGATCAGTGAGCGCAAAATGTCGGAACAAAAAATTACAGAGCTTAACAGGGAACTTCTTGAAAATATTTCCAGTCTCGAATCGGCGAATAAGGAACTCGACCTGTTCGCTTTTATGGCTTCTCACGATCTGCAGGAACCATTGCGTAAAATACGTTTTTACAGCGACCGCCTGTTCCATAAGTCCTACGATAAACTAGACGAAGACGGCAAAAGTGATATTGACCGGATTAAGAAACTTTCTGAACGTATGCAGACCATGATCAGGGACATATTATCCTTTTCAAAAATTTCCGCGGATGAACAGCCTTTGCTAAAAACCGATCTGGCTACGATTGTACAGGATGTACTCTCCGACCTGGAAGGAGAAATAAGTAATAAGGAGGCAGAGATAATCATCGGGTCACTCCCACCCCTTTACGTTAATGCTGCTTTAATGCGCCTGCTTTTTATTAATATGATCGGCAATGCAATTAAGTTCAGCAAAAAAGGAGTTAAACCATTTATTAAAATTTCTTCGGAAACCTCTTCTTTTGAAGATGATAATAATAATAATCATAACTCAACAAAGAATAATTATTGCAGGATCATGATTGAAGACAATGGTATCGGCTTTGAACAGAAATATTCAAAACAGATATTCGATATGTTCAGGAGACTTAATGGTAAATCCGAATTTGAAGGTACCGGAATCGGACTGGCTCTTTGTAAAAGAATTGTGGAAAAACACCATGGATTTATATCGGCAAGGAGTAAGCATGGCGAAGGTTCAACTTTTATTATTTCACTTCCTGTGCTTGAATATAAAAAAACTGTTGTAATAGAAAACTAGGCTGCCTTGGAGATTTTACTATGAGATAGTAATTTTTTTATCATAAAAAAAAGAGGGCCAGATGAAAATCCAGCCCGGTTCAAAATCCAATATCCTATGAAAACCATATTGAATAGTTCAAAATCCATTCCAGAATAATTTAAAGCAGACCGGTATTGGTTTTACAGTCCTATGTAGATTTCAATACTCACTATAAGGAAATTTATTCCTATAATTATTAAAATCCGATTCCTTAAATCCGTTCATTTATTATGTAGAATATGTGTCCGTTACTCACGGGAACATATACCTCAAATTACCTGTAATTTTACTCAACATTTTTTGCCGGTTTTTATGGCTCACCTTCTGGTCATTAGGTATTATATTCCTGCATGTATAATAATGGTCGCATCTACTCTTAATATTATTCATCTAAAATGACAGTTGTGAGACATAAGGTGTGAGGCGTAAGGATGTATTTCTTATGCCATAGCCCATACCCTTCACCTTATACCTTATACCTTACACCTTACACCTTACACCTTTTACCTTTACTTTTTGTGGAAAATAATACCAGCATTTTTTAAGGTTGGGAATAATATTCCGCTGCAGGATGAAATTATTTCAATTAGAATCAGGGTATAGTAGTTGCATTATTGATTCATTGCGAAACAATCCAATGAAAAATAGCGAAATGATATGCTCTTCTATTTTTATTGAGTTAAAATAAAAAAACAGAGGCTATGATCCGTTATATTCTGATTGGGCTCCTTATAATTTTGCTACTCATGCAGGAGTTATATTCTTGTAATGCTTCAGGCAGCCAGGAAAATAACAAGACCGTAGATACTGTTACAAACCCATATCAGACAGATTCTCTGAAAGCAAGGGATTCCGTTCGCAAGATGGATAGTACGAATCGCAAATAGGATTTTGGATTTAGGATTGACAATCGGGTGTAGGTTTGATTAACCTTTATACAAAGATTTATTCAGCGTATAAAGGTTTTTTGCTGTCAGTCAGAATGATTTAATTCTTTTTCCATTCTCAAAGCTTCGTTGTTTTCAGCCCTTTTCATTTTTATAATTAGAACCTTGCCGGATTTGCTTCCCTGTTTTAAGGCTTTTCCCTAATTGTGAAGATCCCTGGCCAAAATCAGAACCACCCTGAACCGTAGACTGAGAATGATATGCTGCCCTGGCCGGCTTATCTTCCTTTATTTCATTCTGATAACACTTATTTCACCATTTCTCTCAATGAATATTTCTTTGACGTTTTCAAAATCGTCAGCATTTATCTGTTGACGTATGCCTTCAAGTATATCCTTATGGCTTATTTTCGCGCGTTGCATGTTTTCCAGGTTCTCCTTTCCATTGGCATATAATGAAAGCCTCTCACCTTTAACCCATCTTCCAATGGTATCATTATAGAAACTGAGTTTGGCAAGCAGCCAATGAACAATTACAAATGCCAGGCATCCGGCAGTTGTTGGTAAAAAAGGAGAAGCACCTACGACGGCCCGGCTCAATATCGAGCCAAGCATGATGATAATAACATTATCGAATGCAGATTTTTTCCCAAAAGTTCTGACACCTGCAATTCTCAATAAAAGGAGTGTTATAAAAAAAATCAAAACGGCTCTGCTGCTCATTTGCAATGCATTCAAATCATTGCCATGGCCGAATATTGTATTTATCCAATCCATAAAAGTTATTTTTTTATCGTAATCAAAAGATTGGCCCGCTTTTTTAATTATGTTCGATACATATTGATTGTATTCACTCATTAAAATATTACGAGTATGACCTGTATCGACGTAGTGATTGAAACTCCAAAAGGAAGCGTCCAGAAATATGATTATGATCCTTCTTCTCATTTCTTCAAATTGAAAAAGATACTTCCGACAGGTATGATGTTTCCCTACGATTTTGGATTTATCCCCGGCACCAGAGGCGAAGACGGAGATCCGCTGGATATTATTGTTATTTCAGAATTCAATAGTTTCCCGGGGTGTGTGATTTCATGCAGGGTCATTGGCGGGATCAAAGCAGAACAATCAGCCGAAGACGGAAAAAATTCAAAAAAGATGATTCGTAATGACCGTTACCTCGCGGTACCCGAATGCTCTAATATTTTTGAAAACATCACGACCGTAAATGATCTGCCAAAAAATATCATTAAGGAATTAGAGGTTTTTTTTGAGGATTATAACAGGATCGAAGGAAAAGTGTTTAGCGCACTTAAAATACTGGAGTCCAAAGAAACAATGAAACTGATCAATGCAAACAGGGAAAAAAATTATGCAAGCATGTGATTGATGTGCGGATGTGCAAATGTGCGGATGTGCGAATGCTCTGGTGTGATCGCTCTAAGGAATTCGCACATTCGCACATCCGCACATCAATTTGTTTTCTTCAACTAGTCCCTACATTGGCATGAATTTGGAATTGGTTATTTTGAATTTTATAGGAAGAATAGTTTGATTGGGCCCTGGTTTACTCCGGGGCCTTTTTAAATACATCAAAATATCAAAATGATTACCATAAAAAATAAAGCGCAGGTTTTTAATTATCTCCTGAAAGACGATGGCGTATTCCCTAATTCATCGTTGCCATTATTAATTTACCAGCACGCATTCAATGGAACGGCAGCAAAAGATCCAGGTACAATTGAAAAAGTTTTTGAATCAAATAACTGGTCGAATAGCTGGAGAAATGGCATTTACCACCTTCATCATTATCATAGCATCACACATGAAGTGCTCGGCATTTATAGTGGTTCATGCGATGTATTATTGGGTGGGGAAAAAGGTATTCAGTTCACCGTAAACCCGGGCGATATTATTATTATTCCTGCCGGGATAGCGCATAAAAATGTGGGAGCAACCGAAGATTTTAAATGCATTGGCGCATATCCATCAGGCAGATCTTATGATATGAATTATGGCAAACCGGGAGAGCGGCCACACACTGATAAAAATATCCAACAAGTGCCATTGCCGGATGCAGATCCTGTATATGGACTTGAAGGAGATTTATTGAAATTCTGGAAATAATATCAATGCAAAAAAGACTCCGGTGATACCGGAGCCTCCGTAGTTTTTCTGTTTCCCTACGCTGGTATTATCCAGATCAGGTGATGAGTATGTTCTCAGACCTTTTTATCGGCCACCCCTTTTGAAAAACTTCTATTTATATGTATTAAAAATTCATGCCAGAAAAAGAAAAGATGCTGAAAATAAATCAAGGCAATATTTCTACAGCCTGTCATTAATTATTGAGTAATATTTTCAACTAATTCCCCCAACTGGTTTCCCGCAGTGAATTAATTTTGAATGGAGCTTACATGTTCATGCTTAGGATAATACTTCCATAAACATGTCCATGTACCATTTTGAACTGAGGCGTTTCAAGAACCTGTTTGCAGATAAGGGAAAATCTCCTGGCATGTATTCCCATATTTCCTTCCAATAAACCAATAATCCGATTGAGGTCCGATGCCTGGATATGATAATAATTTTTTTCCTGAAAAAATCCCCCTTCCAACATAGCATTACTTGCAACAACTCTTATAGTTGGTTTCAATTGAATGAAAAATTTTAAATCGTGCATATTTTCATTCCCGGTTGTAATATAATAACGATCGGGAAAATTATTTTCTTTTTTATTGGTGATCATAAAGTCAATTCCTGCGCTTAAAGTATTTAACAGAGACCCTGTTTGCAGGTAGGCAAATCCGTTCACTTTGACAATATCGTTTGCGGGCAAAAGACTTCTCTCGTAATATAAATTATAATTGATCAAAGGATAATCTGGCAATTGCTCATTCCAACCCTCTGGTTTTTCAAATCCCATGATCTTATGAACAAGCATTTGTGTTTGTTCGCCTAAGGCGGATTTTCCCATGATTCCCAGCCAGATTTCCGAACGAAATAAATTTTTTTGTTTAACAATATTTTCCCGGGAGAGACCGAGAAAGAGTGAGCCACAGTAAGGATAATCATCTTTAGCATAATTTGTTGTTTTCAGATCGGACGGAGTAAACATCCATTGCGTTAAACCAATAGAAAAAAATGAGCTTGATTTGCTGGATGGCAAAGGAAGGATTTTACGTAATATATTTTTGGGTGAGTTGCTGGCAAAACCATATTGAAGATAAATTCCGGCTGTATAATATTCATCTGTCCCTTTGTCAGCAATATTTAAAAAATCATTATCCATTCCGACGGTAACCAAATGAACCGGCATGATGCTATCCTGCGCAGCAGTTTTCAGAGCTATCAGGAAGAAAATGATAATCGGTATTATTCTATAATATGTCCTTCGGCATTTTTTCCCCATTGTCCATTCTTTATCGCAATTTTTTCCCGGCTATTTCTTAGAACTCAATTAAAATAATGCCAGTAGCAGGATATACAAAAAAATCTGCGTTATACATTTATTTCTCATGGCATTCATTTTGCCAAAATGAATCAAATGCAATTTATAAAATCAAATTTTTATTCACCATTAAAATTTTCAATTATGTTACGCTGGTCAGTTATTTTTCTGGTTATCGCAATCATTGCGGGCATTTTTGGATTTTTTGGAATCGCTGCCAGTGCAGCTTCCATCGCAAAAACGCTCTTTTTTATTTTTGTGATTCTTTTTTTCCTTTCATTGGTTTTTGGCAGAAGACGGGTCTGAATGAAATAAAAATCCTGTACTGACAAATAAACATGTGCGGAAATAGCAGGAAACATCGGCTCATTCTGATGTTAATGAATAATTAACAGATGATGATATTATACCCTGATTTCTGGGGAATTAATACGACGGCTATTGTGTAAAAATTGTGGCAAAAATTCCCACGAATTTATTTTATATGGTTCTCAATTAATAAAATAGCATTGGCACAATAATTACGTTATTGATTGGGTACTTAACTTTTTTACTAAAATTATGGTATATGAAATCTCTTATTAAGCCTCTTGTTTTTATAAGCAGCTTAGCATTTTTTGCATGCAATAGCAATAGTACGAGCAGCGGCAGTGATGCTACTTCTGCGAAGACAGATTCAACAAAAACGGACAGTTCAACCGCACTCAATCCAGTGAGTTCAAAAAGCGAACAGGATTTCATAAATTATGCGGTGCCTGCAAATACCAAGGAAATAATATGGCTGGAAGCTGCAATCAAACAGGCGCATAACAGCGAAGTAAAAGAGCACGCGAAAATGATGCTGAAGGATCATAAAAAGCTGGATGAAACTGTAAAGAATTATCTCACTTACCATAGTGGCATAAGCGTGCCTTCTGTAGACACCACGAATGTAGTTGACATCAAGGATAAGAAAGGAAAGGATTGGGACAAGGCATGGTCCGATAAAATGGTAATGGATCACAGCGATCTATTGGGTAAATTAAAACAATCGCAATCTGACATAAAAGACACGGCCTTATCATCAATTATCACCAACACGATCCCGGTGGTTGAATCTCACCTGGCAATGGCAAAAACGCTGCAGAATAAATTTCATTAAACTAAAAAAAAATTAATAATAACATCCCTGGCATAGTTTTGGAAAATATATTTATGTAGAACGGCGATTCTCTTTGGCGGTATTTATTTTCTTAACCGAATCTGAATAAAATAAAAGGGATAAGCCTTCACAAGAGCTGTATTTCGAAAGAAGTACAGCTTTATTTTTTTGAGTATGAAAAGAGGGAATTAATTTGGATTATCAATTGAAGAAAAAATTTATTGGTCTCCCCCCGTGACAGAAATAGGAAATAAAAAAAGGCCTTTCACCTCAATGAAAAGCCTTTTTTTACTGCAATTTGATTACATAGAAGAACTCTTATCTGATCCTTTATGACCGCCTTCACTTCTGTTATCCTGTTTTTGATTCTTATTTTCTTTTTTACTTCCGCTCGTTTTGCTTTTACTACTGCTGCTCATGTCTTGTTTTCCGGTACGTCCTTCTTTTTCTTTTGTCTGACTTTTCATGTCAGTTTTTTTTGAATGTTCCATAATAATTGGTTTTTGTAATCACCCTAAAAATTCGTGCCAGTTGATTTGGAAGAAGTTGATTAGTTGAAAAGTTGAAGAGTTGAGTACCCCGTCTGACCGTCCCGGTCTGACGGCATCGATCTTGCATCTGGCTAATCCGTCAGACCGGGACGGTCAGACGGGGTACTCAACCTTCAACCATTCAACTTCTTCAACTATTCAGAATCTTCATCGCCTTCTCCATATCTATTCCTTTCCCCAATACAGGTTTGAAAATATCACCTTCTCCCTTTAATCTGGGTATTGCATTTTTAATATTGAAATCCTGGATAGTCAATCCTTTTTTCACTTCCTCCCAGTGCAAAGGCATGGAAACAGTGGCGCCGGGTTTGGGGCGAATGGAATAAGCGGTGGCAAGGGTCGCCTGTGGCCTGTTCTGTAAAAAATCGAGGTAAATTTTTCCCTTACGATCCTTTGTCGCCCGCGCTATACTGGTGAATTCTGGCATCTCCTTATTGACAATCGTTACAATCAGTCTCGCAAATTCTTTCGACGCTTCATAATCATATTTCGCTCCAAGCGGAATATAAATATGCAGACCGGTTGATCCGGAAGTTTTGCAATAGGAAATGATACCGGCCGTTTCCAGTATCTTCCTCGTTACCTGGGCCGCTTCAACAACCTCGTCAAATTTATTTTTATCGGGATCAAGATCAATGATACACCAATCAGGATGATCGGGTGATTGTACGCGACTGCTCCATGGATTCATTTCTATACAGCCCAGTGAGGCGATATACAGCAAACTGGCTTCGTCTGTGCATACCATGAAGTTTTTATCCCGGTGATCTGCTTCACTATGATATGGGAATTTTTTTATCCAGACGGGGACTTTCCCGGTCACATCTTTTTGATAAAAACTTTCACCGTTGATACCATTCGGGTGGCGGTTCAAAGATTGAGGCCGATCTTTCATATAAGGAAGAATAAATGGAGCGACCTGGTAATAATAGTTGAGCATATCTCTTTTGCTGATCTTATCTTTCGGCCAGAATATCTTGCCCAGGTTCGTGAACTTTAATTCATGACCGCCAATATTTCTTACCTGCGTTTCATCTGTCGGGTTCAAAAATGTCTTTCTTTCCGTTTCTCCTTTTTTTGATATGATCTTTTTTTTGTGAAGGACAGATTCTTTTTCTTCAATTTTTTTTACGGGTTTTGAAATTTCTTCAACAACCTGTTTTGCTTTTTTATCAATCCGCATCCCTTCAAAGGAAGGATGCCGCATGACTCCGTCAGAAGTCATCTCTGCAAAACTTACTTCGCATACCAGTTGCGGTTTCAACCAGGTTGCAGTGGCATGCGGCGGATCGGGCCTGAAACGTGAAGGCTTATTGATATCCGGCTCATTCACGAAGGGACATTTTTTAACAATCAATGGTTTGAACTGAGCACGCATTTCTTTTTGTAGTTTGTCCGAGAAACCAGTTCCTATTTTCCCGGTATAATGCAATTTGCCTTTCTTAAAAACACCGACAAGTAAAGAACTGAATGGCTTGTTGCTTTCTTCATTCTTTGTAAAACCACCGATTACAACCTCATGCCTGTTACCGACTTTTATTTTCAACCATTCTTTTGTCCGGATACCAGGTGTATAAACAGAATCAGTTTTTTTTGCGATGATCCCTTCCAGCCCTAGTTTTCGTGCAACTTTAAAAAATTCAGTCCCGGTTGATTCAAATGTCTGGCTGACCTGTATAAGCGGATCTTCCGGAATGATTTCAAGTAATTTCTTCCGGCGTTCGTTCAATGGAAGTTCCATTAAAGAATGCCCATCCAGCCAGAGCAGATCGAATACATAAAATTTCAGTTCTCCATCAGCCTCGCTCCTCCACTGTTGCAGGTTGCCAAAGTTTGATATGCCTTCTTCATTGGTAACAACAATTTCACCGTCCAATACAGCATCCATTTTCAGTTTTTGCAAAGTATTATAAACCGGGTAGAATTTTTCATTGAATGATTTGTCGTTCCTCGAACGAAGTTCCACTTTGCCTTTATGAAGAAATGCAAGGCACCTGTAACCGTCCCATTTTACTTCGTACGACCATCCTTCTTCATCAAAAGGTTTGTCAACCAATGTAGCAAGCATTGGCTCCAGGTGAGCAGGAAATTTATCATTTCCTTTTTTTGTTTTTGTTGGAGATTTTGTTTTTGAAGTTTTCTTTTTAGATGTTTTTATATCTTTTTTTGTAGCGCCGGGTTGAATCGTCTCCTGTCCATATATATTGGAGGATGTTTTTTCCACCTGTTGGATGGTCTTGCCCGATACCACTGATTTATCCTTTTTGGTAATATCAGCTGTTTTAGCATATTCATCTTTGTGTTTAATTAATAACCATGAATTATTTTCTGCATTTTTTAATTTAACCAATGCATATTCGCCTTTCATTTTTTCGCCATGCATCTTTATTTTTAAAGAACCGGACTTTAATTGTTTCAATAAAGTTTTTTCCTGTTCTTTTTTTGAACCATTCGCCTCAAGCGGTTCATAGGTTCCTTCATCCCAAACAATAACAGTTCCTCCTCCATATTGGCCTTTTGGAATGATTCCCTCAAAATTTCTATAATCATACGGATGGTCTTCAACCATCATCGCCAAACGTTTTACAGTTGGATCTGTGGATGGGCCCTTCGGAACTGCCCAGCTTTTTAATACTCCTTCCATCTCGAGGCGGAAATCATAATGCAGGCGCGTTGCATCGTGCTTTTGGATAACAAATCGAAGTAAATCCTTGCCGGCCTTACCTCCTGTAGGTTCGGGTGTTTTTGAAAAACTTCTTTTTTTTCGGTAGGTGGCTAATGTCATATATCCATTATCATTAAAAAATATTCCTTATATAAATCACAGGACCAGGTAGAATATGCGCATATAAAAGTCTAATATATTTTGATGTCCCGTAGGGACATTTGGTCGGTAGAAAATATTTAATGCAACATCTTACGTTCCGTAGGAACGTCTGGTGCGCACCAAGCGTCTACCGACCAGCCGTCCGCCCGCTGGCGGACGGGATTTGTCAACATTCTATCTCATCCTTTATAAATCATTTAGAATAATTGTGCCAACAGGAAATGCGTGATTTCGTTTTTTATATTACATTTCACTGGGGGAGTTTTTTCTTGGCGTTAGTTTATGTTCAAAAATCTACCCAATATTAAATTTATAGGATTAGATAGAATAAGCGCATAAAAAGGGTTTGATTTTTTATTATAAAACGGTATAGGCTTATTTCAATCAGTTGCTATGGATAGGAAAGGTTTAAATAGAATAGTTAAAAAAAAGATATCCGCTCTCCGGGAATCCGCAACAAGTGTCGTTTTAGATAATGATAAGGAGTCTGTTCATGAACTGAGAGTGGCATTCAAAAAATTCCGCGCATCGATACGATTATTAAGGAGTAAAAAAAACGTCAAAAAATATCTCCGCATCCCGGAACAATTGAAAGGATTATATAAACGGGCAGGCGCAATACGTGACAGGCAGCTCTATTACGATCTTATGATTTCATATTATGACCAGGAAAACCAGGGACCTGATTTCCTGATTGAACTGCCGGGAGAAATCGCTGCAAGGAAAAAAAACATTTATCGCCATATCACTGCTTTTTCTTTTGAAAAGCTACAGGCGGAAACTGAAAAACATCTTCCCAAAAAACTCGGGAAAAAAACAATCCGCAAATATTTCAGCGATCAGAAAGATTTATGCACTGTAATGCTTGACGAACCTGATTCCGATGAAAAATTCCATACTATCAGAAAACGGATCAAGGATATACTGTTCAATGCGGAACTGCTAAAAAATAAAAAAGCCGCAAATTCAATCATTCAAAAAGAAAAGGAGCTGAAGCTCATTGCGGATACTGTGGGAAAATATAATGATACAAGGATCGCAATTTCCTTTTTAAATGAATACAGCAGCAACAAGGATGAACCAGGCTTACAAGTCATTAAAAAAGAATGGTATGAAAAAAAGGATGTACTGAAGAAAGAAATACGCAGGCAATTAGTACAATTTCCATGGGGATAGCGGTGTAAGGGCATAAGGCTTAGGGTATGGCATACCTCATACCCCACACCCTACACCTTCTTCTGGTAGGTAATGGTGTGAGGGTATAAGGCTTAGGGGTATGGCATACCTCACGCCTCACACCCTACACCTTCTTCTGGCACAATAATTACAGTATTAAATTAAATTCTCCACTTAAATTAAAAATTATATGAGAGAAAAGGGCGACTCAACAACTGCTATGATTGATGCAAAGGAAGTGGTATTATCCTTTATTAAGGCTCTTAATAACGAAGATTTCGAAGAAGCAAGAACTTATGTTGATAATGATATGAAGTTTGTTGGTGTGCTTGGTTCACGTAATGGAGCAGAAGCATATTTTGCCGATATGAAACGCATGAAGTTAAAATACGATATCAAAAAGATCTTTGCAGATGATGATGATGTGTGTCTGTTTTATGATATTGATATGTCAGCAAAAAAAATATTCAGCTGCGGATGGTATCAGGTGGAGGATGGCAAAATAAACTGGTTAAGGGTTGTATTTGATCCAAGGCCCGTTCTTGAAGCCCTCCGGAAAAATAAATCAGGGTATGCCTTCGTCGGTGGTTAATTATATTAATTATGATCCTAAAACGGCGACGCTAAGGATAAATTTTGTTTCAGGAACAATCTATGATTATAAAAATGTTCCTGAGAAAATTTACCTGGAGATGAAAAAAGCAGCATCAAAAGGAACCTACCTGAATGACCATATCAAGGGACTTTATATTTTTGAAAAAATTTATCCGAAATGAGAATCATTCGCCGGGGAAATTTTTCAGCTTCGATTCAAGCGATTTTTTTCTTTTATTCCATCTTGCTACAGGCTGGTGTTCATATATGGGGTGACCCTTTTTATCAGCCAGTCCCATTGACTTTAAAATAGCATTGCTAAGCCGCGCAACTTTTTTCCCCTTTAAATTTTGAGAAGGTTTCCCATATTTATTTTCAAATGTTTTGATAGCTTTTGAAATGACAGCTATTTCTTCCTTGATGTTTTTGTTTTTGCGAAGGATAATCATTAACCGGTCATAGGTCTCCTCCCTTAAAGGGTGTGCCCTTATTATTTTTTTGTATTCAGCAATCGCCTGTTCCCGGTTATCCTCCTGCTCAAGCTCTTTCGCTTCTTCCAACCAGGTTAAAAATGGTTTGCTGACTGATGAATCACCTGTAGATTTCTTTGCTTCGACCGTTTTCATAACTAAGAAGAGCGTTCAATATCTCTTATATTTCCTTTTTATTTTATAATACATGCTCGGTCATCTGTGTGCATATTTCAGCACATTTACGACAAGCTTCGGCGCATATCCGGCAATGATCCATCTTAACATGCGTTTCACATTCTTTCGCGCAACGATCGCATATTTCAGTGCAAAGCTGGCATAACTCTTCAGACAGGAATCCATTCAGGCTCATTACCTGTGCAGCGGCGTTACAAATTGCGGCACATTCGAGGTCGAGCCGGATGCAATTTGAAAGATGCTGAACTTCTGTTTCCTGCGTGCATGCAACTGCACAATGATTGCATGCAATTACACACTCGAGGCATGCATCTATGCATTGCTGATAATTTTCGTGTTCCATAAATTCAGATTTTAAGAATGAACGAATCGGAGACCACAAATCTTAGAATTTTAAAAAATCATGCCATGCGGGGTCGCGCAAAGACGCAAAGCCGCAAAGAAAGGTGTGGGGTAAGAGGTGTAAGGTATGTCATGCCTTACACCTCTTACCCCACACCTTTCTTTGCGGCTTTGCGCGAGTTATCCCCTTGTTTCATCTTGAACAGGCTGTGAATAGGTTGTTCATCATTCCCAGCCGAACTTACCAAATGCAAGACCAATAAGCCTGTTTTCACCCTATCAATCGATTGCCATGCCGACTATAAGCCGTTCCATTTTTTTTGCTATCTTTTTTCTTTTTTTACTGAACACAGTTTCTGCCCAAAAAGATTCCAGGCATATTTCCGCAAAGCTGATCAGCAGCGTTCCGTTCAAAACATTCAGCGGTGGAATTATCATCGTAAAGATCCGAATGGGAAATTTACCTGATTCACTGAATTTTTTGATTGATACCGGAAGTTCCGGAGTTTCCCTTGATTCTGCTACCTCCCATCATTTTGAATTGATCCCCATCGCTTCCGACCAGATACTCGTTGGAATTGGTGGCTCGCGCAATGCTATGATCGTAAAAAATCAAACCATTCATTTTGGCGATTTTTCGACTGACAGCATCAATCTCAACGTAACAGATTATTCCATATTAAGCAGCGTATACGGAGAAAAAATTGACGGGATATTGGGCAACAACTTCCTCTCGCGGTATATCGTAACCATCAACTACGACAGCTCAAAACTGTATTTCTATTCAAAAGGAAACCTTCACTACCCGAAAGGAGGATTTCTTTTAAAAACAGCAATTGTTGGATTACCCATGCAAGTCACCCAGGTAAAAGACGCTTCCGAGGTCAGCTCACGTTTTTACTTTGATACAGGGGCCGGACTTTGCATGCTATTGTCGGAAGATTTTGTAAATGACAGTTCCTTGCTGAATCCCCGCAAAAAAACATTGCGTACACAGGCCGAAGGAATGGGTGGTAAAGTGGATATGCGGATCACCTATCTCAAGGAAGTGCGGATCGGTTCTTATCGCTTTCATAAAGTGCCCACTTATATTTTCAATGATGAAAATAATACCATGGCATATCCCAATTTGGGCGGATTGATAGGCAATGACCTGCTTCGCCGTTTCAATGTAACCCTAAACTATGATCAAAAAGAATTTTACCTGGTGCCAAATTCGCATTTACGCGACCCCTTCGATTATTCTTATACGGGTTTACATATTTACTGGACCGATGGAGCGATTATCGTAGCAGACGTGATGAAAAACTCACCTGCAGAAAAAGCCGGGCTGAAGCCGGATGATATCATCATGGCCATTGATAACAATTTCACAGGTAATATGCAGGCCTATACAGCCATCCTGCAAAATGTAGGCGCAAGAATAAATTTTATTATAAAAAGAAAGGAAGGGTTAAAGCAATTAACACTGGTTGTTAAAAGTATTTTTTGATGATGATCCCCTTCCTTTCTATAAATCTAAAAATCGAAAGCAATTAAATTATTATTGCATTGAAATCTCCCTTCCGCCCTGAAAACTTTTTTCAGTTTTCTTTTGTAGCATCCCTGCCAGTATAAATAATATCCCGCTAATGGCGAGTGCCTCGCAGACGCTTGTCCAACTCTGCCCTTCATTTGGTTTCATAACAGCCATGGGTATATGTAACAGAATAACCCAAAGAAAAATCATGATCGCAGAAAGGGTTGCGGCCAATGGTGCTTTTAATCCAAGTAACAGGCCCGCTCCGCCTGCAAGCAATGCGGCACCTGCAAAATACGCCCAGAAAAAATGTGCCGGGATATATGATGGAATAAATCCGGCAACAAAATCGATAAACATGAAATGCTGGATCCCGCAAATGAATAAAAAAATACCCAGAAGAATACGGCCAATGGTAATCATGATGTTCGTCCAATGAGCCGGTATGGAAAATTCTTTAATGGACTGATTAACACCCGACGGATAGGATGCAGCAGCAATCAATGCACCTCCGCCGATCGCGAGTGTTTTGAAAGTATTCGTCCACAAACCTCCAAATTGCGGAACAGAAACCGCCTGAGGTATGTTACGCATAAATGCCCAAAGGAAAATAATTACTGCTGCCAGCATTGCGGCAAGGCCTGCTTTTTTTTCGAAGATCATGAGTAATCCTGCAACAAAAAGAACAACCCCGGAAAAATAAGCCGCGATCAATCGCCCGGGAATTTCCGCAGGCAATACAACCGAACGGGCCATTACAAAATCGCCACTGATACAATTCTGAATTCCAAAAACGATCAGGGCGATAGAAAAAAAAATTCTACCTGATACAATCATCTTTTCCATATAGCATTAATTTTTAAAACAGGTATTGAACAGCTTGTTCAAAATCTGTACATTTAAAAAATAAACAGGACTGTGATCAGCCCCGTCTTGCATACTGACTTAGCCTATCCTGTCGCCAAATCTGCAATTTGTATTGAAACTCAACTCGAATATTCACTTAGGATTAAGTAGAATAATCGCATGTAAAGGCCGTTTATGTTTTAATGTCCCTACGGGACATTTGGTAGGTAGAAAATATCCGATAAAATATCCGACGTTCCGTAGGAACGTCTGGTGCGCACCAAGCGTTCCTACGGAACGCAGTGTTTTTTTGTTACATTATGCTACCGACCAACCGTCCCTATCGGGACGGAATTTGCGACATTCACCTAATCTTATATTCATTTATCTGATTCAATTGATCAGTCATTGGATCATCTTTCTTCCGGGAGAAAAATTCGGGAATGACAGCAAAACAACCAATTCATTTATTATACAAGTATTATACAAGATTGAACAGATGCAAACATTTTTAAGCTGACTTGCAGCAGCTCATCATTGATTTAATTTGTCTTTGAATGAATAAAATGTAATTATCCGGATACAAAACCTCTTACCCTGATTTAAAATATTATCCTGATATTCTGATTCCGGCAAATAGCAGTTTTTTGCATTTTCGTTTTTCGGCAAAAAATTGGTATGGGAATAATAAAAATAATTGATAAAAGGCATTATCAAATTGGTACAAGTTGAAACAAATAAGAACAGATTCAAATCAAGTCTTAATTTTGTCAAAATCAAATACTCATTATGCTCTCAAATGAAGCATTGATCGGTGAAGCCAAAAAAATAATCGAATCCAAAACAGGATGGGGAGAAAGTGATGACTGGACCAACCAGGATTTTGTGGCTCTAAGTGAAAAAATACAGGAACAGACAGGTGTTGCCATCAGTCATGTTACGCTGAAACGAATCTGGGGAAAGGTTAAATATGATAGCCTGCCAAATACTCATACACTCAATACCCTGGTACAATTCGCAGGCTATAAAAGCTGGAGAGATTTTAAACTGAAATATGGTAACACGACAGACCCGGCCGACGAAACATATACGAACGGGAAGGAGATGAATGGACATGCTCTTGTAAAACCCAAAAAAACAATTCCTCCTGTTTTAATCAAGGGAGGAGCAGCTATCCTTGTACTGGTTGCGATTGTTATCATTATTCAGTTTATAGCCGCAGGAAAGAGATCAAAAATAAATCCCGCGGATTATTCTTTCCACAGTAAAAAAGTTGTTACAGAAGGGGTGCCTAATTCTGTAGTTTTCGATTATGATGCTTCCAAAGCTCCTACTGATTCTTCCATTATTTTTCAACAATCATGGGATACTACTTTACGCACAAAAGTTTCCAGGAACGATCATCAGTACACTAATATTTACTATTATCCTGATTACTATCAGGCGAAATTGCTTGTTGGACATAATATCGTCAAAGAACATAATGTACTGATCACATCAGGAGGCTGGCTGCCCATCGTGGTTCAAACTCCCTCTCCTGCTTATTTTAAAAAAGAAGATGCGATGGTTGATGGAAAACTTTCTTTGTCCGTTGAAAAAATAAAAGCAAAGAATCTCGATTTCAGCAAAACAAAGATGGCAGTTGTTTACTCAAATGTGCGCGATTTTGGAGAGCTATACTCTGATAATTTTGTTTTTGAAACCTCCGTAAAAAATGACTATAACGAAGGAACCGCCATATGCCAGAAAACTATTATTTACCTGTTATGCGAAGGAACAGCGATTGGTATCCCGCTTTGCATGAAGGGCTGCGTATCGGATATTGATTTGCTGTTTACAGAGCATTATGTTTCCGGAAAGCAGCAAAACTTATCAAATTTCGGAGTTGATTTCAACAACTTTGTAAAGGTCAGGGTTGAATCACAAAACGGGAAAGCAAAAATTTTCATCAACGATAAGTTAGCGTACCAGGTCAATAACAAAATCAAAAAAGCAAAAATCATCGGTATGGATTTTCTTTTTTATGGTACAGGATCTGTCGACTACGTTAAGTTATCCAATGGCAAAGTTAATTTTGAGGATGGATTTTGATTGAAAAATAAGAAATAAGAAATGAGGAATAAGGAATGAGAAAGTAGCCGTTGCACACTTTCTCATTCCTTATTCCTCATTTCTTATTTCTTATTCTTAATACCCTGCATTCTGTTTGAGCGTAGAAGCTCCTTTATCAAAACTTTTATCTATTTCACTTTGAGGAACCGGGTAATATTCATTTTTTCCTGTTGTGAATGTTGCTCCATTCATCAGTGTATAACCTGAACCGATTTCATGTGCAGCATATGCATTGAGTTCGGCAGCGATCGTACCATAGCGCACCAAATCAAAAAAGCGGTGGCCTTCCATGGCAAGTTCGATTCTTCTTTCAAAACGAACCGCTATGCGTGCTTCGTCCTGGGTTGCCCATGGAACTGTATATAAGCCTACTTTATAATTAGCAGCGAATCCTCCATAGTTAGCGCCACCGGTTACAGCTTTTACCCAGCCAGTATTATCCGCCGCTCTCGTACGTACCGTGTTTACATATGTTTGTGCCTGAGCAAGCGAACCCACTTCAACTTCTACTTCTGCCGCCATCAGCAATATGTCTGCAAAACGGATATATGTATAGTTGTTCGCGGTATAGCCACTTGTCCACGACGAATTATCAGTCAGTGTTTTTTCCTGGCTCTTATAATATACATTTTTCATCGGTGCATATGGTCCCGCACTCGCCTGGTTGCGGATCCACGAAGACCCGGGAAACAGTCCCCAGTCAAGATATGGAACACCTCTTCTGCCGATCGTCCAGTCCAAACGTGAATCAACAGTTGCGGTTGATGGAGTATAAGGATCTGCGGTTGCAATATTCTGATCATTTTTCAGATCCGCGTCATTGTAATGTGCGGGGTCAGGCAAACCGGTTACCGGATCTGTTTTGAATGTATTGGCCAAGCTGAATGAAGGCTGGTTGAAACCGCAACAAGTTCCGGGACCACCACCATATGGGAAGTTCAGTACATCACCTGCATTGGCGTTTGCTGCGCCGCCATTATCATTCACCGACATCTGCGCCTGGAATATAGCTTCATCATCCAGGTGGTTGGTTGCGGGATTAAAGTTATCGGCGAAATTGATCAGTTTGTATTTATGGCCAAGGCTTGTTTTGCCACTTGAAATAAGATCATTGAAAAGAGGTTGCGCCGCAGCATATTTATGTTCGTATAAATATGCCTTTGCCAGGAATGCTTCAGCAGCATATTTATTGGCGCGGCCACCCTGCGATTGTGTTTCGGGCAGGTTATCGAAAGCATATTGAAAATCCGCTTCGATATTCGGCCATGTTTCAACCTGGTTTGGAACTCTCCAGTTGCCTGTTTCATAGGTGATATTCTCATCAACGAAAGGAGCTCCGTTGTTGAACATTTTTTTATTTTCAAATGAATACAATGCGCGAAGGAACAGTGCTTCGGATTTAACCTGTACCGTATCTGAAGCCGTCATATCCTTTGCAAGACGCATCTGGCGAATCGTTGCATTACAACGCTGGATGCCATCATAGAGTGTCTGCCATTTTCCAAGTACCATATTGTTACTTGGATTCTCACTCCAGGTCATCAGCGGAACAATATCAGGCTGGTCGCCCGGATCAGATCCCTTATGAGAATCATCGGCGCTCACCTGGCCGAATATCCAGTTGTCAACAGTTGCAGTCCACGGACCGTCCGTCGCCCCGAAATTCGGATCGACTCCATCCAGCAGAGAATAGGCTCCTATCAGTAATGCCTCAACGCCGGAACGGTTGGAAGCGGCAGCCGGACTGATTTGTCCCAGCGGTTGCCTGTCCAGGAAACTCTTGCTGCATGCATACAAAAGTACCAGGAATACCAGGGAAGGCGGGATGAGTAATTTATAATTGATTTTATTTTTCATATAACTTAAAATTTTTAAAAGTTCAGACTAACTCCGACGATATAACTTTTCTGGTTACCGGGATAGTTGCCGTAATCGATACCATATGCTGCGCTGGATGGAACATAATTGCCATTTGTCAGCTGGGCAGATGCACCTTGTACTTCAGGATCCAATCCTGAATAATTGGTGATGGTAAACAGGTTTGCAGCCTGTACATATATTTTGAATTTATTAAAACCCATGGTTTTTAAAATCGACCCGGGCAGGGTGTAACCGATGATGAGAGATCTGCATTTCAGGAAAGAACCTTTTTCTTCATAAAAAGAATTAGGAACTGTATTGGTGCTGAATGTAGATGCATTTTCGAGGATCGGCGCTTTTGGATGCAGGTTAGTGGGTGTCCAGCTATCATAGAGCAGGTTCTTACTCTTGTTACCCTGGAAGGAAGCCCAGAAATCTGTCCAGTAGCGCGCATAATTCAAAATATCGTTGCCATGCGATCCGTAGAAAATCATTGTAAGATCAAAGTTCTTATAGCTCGCATTTATGTTGACCCCATAAGTGAAATCAGGATTTGGATTACCAAGGAATGTACGATCCCTGTCATCAATTTTCCCATCCTTGTTGATATCAGCATATTTGAAGCGGCCTGCTTTTGCATCAGCCTGTGTGGGAGATTTTGAAACATCATCGGCACTTGCAAAATATCCGATGATCTGGTATCCGTAGAAGGAACTCACCGGATGACCTGCCTGGTTGCGCACCAGATCGGTAATACGGCTGTTACCTGAAGTGAAATAACCACCGGTACCCGGAATACTTATAACCTTGCTTGAATAGGTAGTAATGTTGGCACCGATATTAATTTTAAAGTTGCGACCGACTAACGCGTGATATGTAGCGGCAATATCAACTCCTGTATTCTGAACATCTCCGATATTCACTTCAGGAGGATTGGCGCCTCCAACAGCGATAGCAGTTGGCTGATCCCTGAATAAAAGTCCTGTAACTTTTTTCTTATACCATTCAATATTTACGTCGAGTTTATTATGAAAAATAACGGCGTCAACACCAATATTTGTGATAGCATCCTGCTCCCATCCCGTTGTCGGGCTGCCCACACTTGAAGGATAGAAACCCTGCGTGGTGCTGGTTGCTGATCCACTAATTGAATAGAAGGAAGTTGCCGGATTGGAACCAAATAATGAGTATTGGTTATATCGACCCACATTCTGTTTAGATCCAAGCACACCATAGCTCGCCCTTAGTTTTAGATCGTTGACCCAGGTTACATTTTTCATGAACTCTTCCTGCGAAACTCTCCAGCCTAAAGAAACGGATGGGAAAACACCGGTTCTTTTTTGAGGACCGAATGCAGAATATTGATCGCGACGGATAGTACCACTGAGCAGGTACCTATCATTAAAAGCATAATCAGCTCTGGCGAACAGGGAATATAATGCATCAGAATAAGCAGAGCTGTAGTTCGCAGGAGAACCATTACTCGCGCCTGCAGAAAGTGTTCTGTAATTCGGATCATCAGTAAAATAATTCAGGGAATTCCCGCCAAGGTTCCTGCCATAATCATACAAGGATTCTATACCCCCAATCACTTTCAGATTATGCTTTTCAGCGAATGTGTTATTATACACAAGTGTGTTGGTCCAGGTCCATGTGGTATTATAATAAGCATCTTCATTAAGACCACTGGAACTATTATTTTCGGAGTTTTCGAAAGTATGATAGGTATAATTATAGTAATACCCGTTATCCAGCACACCACCGAACTGGCTGCGCAGGGTCAGGTGTTTTAAGAAATCAACCTCGGCCCATACATTACCCACCATGTCCCAATTGTAAGATTTATTATCGTGGGCACGCTTCATAAAAGCATAGGGACTGTTTGAGTTCCCGAGTTCTCCACCTGTTGAACCCGCATAATTTCCTTTGATATCATAAAGCGGAATGATCGGTTGTTCACGGTAGGTTATTGAAATAATACCTTCCTTCACATTTCCCGAAACATCTCCATAGACATTACTTTTAAAAAACATGTAAGCATTTTCTCCAACCCTGATATTATGGCTCAAATTGAAAGTGGTATTTGCCCTTAAAGAATATCTTTTGAGATAGGTTTCGATAAGCGTGCCCTGCTGATCAAAATAACCGAGGGAGAATAAATAACTTGATTTGTCACTTCCTCCGCTTGCTGAAACCGTATGACTGGTGATCAACGCAGGTTTGAATATAGCATGGAACCAGTCAGTACCAGTTTTGTTTGCTTTAGTGATCTGGTAGATCGATCCCTTGCTGTAATCAACATTGTATAAAGCAGGATCTACAGCAGGATCGCCTTCGAATTTTCCTGCGGGTGAAATATAATCAGGCAGAACAGGTGTTGCACCGGTTCCATATTGCGCGGATTTTGGAAATCCGGTTGCCGTATCAACCTGTCCTGAATTGATGGAAGCCGTCCATAGCGCATTAGCAAGCTCATGCGAATTGAGCAGGTGGAAAACGTTTCCACTTAACGGCTGTTGTGTTCCAACATAACCGTCATAGGTGGCCGTAGCTTTTCCTGATTTTCCTTTCCTGGTAGTAACCACAATAACACCGTTGGAACCGCGAACACCGTAAATCGCAGCAGCTCCGGCATCTTTCAATACCTGGACCGATTCGATATCATTTGGATTGAGATCATGCAGGCTGGCTTGTACGCCGTCCACGATAATCAGCGGGTAGGTGTCACCGAAAGATGTGATACCACGGATAAAAATGTTTGACTGGGCGCCGGGCGCTCCTGAACCAACAACGGTTACACCTGCAGCCTGTCCCTGCAGCATCTGGTCTGGATTACCAAGTGGAACAGATTTCATATCAGCAACATTCACGACCGATATGGCACCCGTAATGTCTTTCTTTCGCTGTGAAGTGTAACCTGTCACCACCACATCG
>Ga0137407_10000499_pt1 | contig 26340 bp, 19 predicted proteins | sample CZOMad2_2_16fung_FD_108410 | JGI IMG/M metagenome (GOLD analysis project Ga0137407, IMG submission 108410) | Vadose zone soil fungal communities from Angelo Coast Range Reserve, California, USA - CZOMad2_2_16fungal (Illumina Assembly) | ecosystem: Environmental > Terrestrial > Soil > Vadose... | reverse complement strand
CTTTCATTAACAAAGGAGAAGCCTGGTAGAGTAAGGCGAGACTACTATCGGGCATCAATAAGGTCATGTACAAAATGCAAAGGCTTCCGATTGCACTGGTATATTTAACAGTATCGCCCAGGGTTTTATAATCATTGATACTTTCTTTAAAATATGGTATTGCTTTTTGATATTCGTTTTGTTCCCTGTATAAAATTCCCATTTGCAGTTTTATACCTGCCCGGGCTTTTAAATCGTCCATTAATTTCGATACTGAATCTGCCTTCATTAAATATTTTGCACTATTGGCAAACTGGCTTCCATTGGAATAAGCATTCGCCATGTTGATATACATATACATCAATTCAAGCGTATCTTTTATTTGACTGAAAAATTCTGTGGACTTAAGCAGATCAGAATACGAAGAATCAAAATTGCCTAAATGCAGGTAGGCCCAACCTCTGCTTTTATAAGCATAAGCTGCAAGACGTTTATTACCCGTTTTTCGATATAGCTGCAATGCATGAGTTGAGATCGCAAAAGCTGAATCTGGCTTTTCGTTAGCCAGCCTAAAGGCAGCATTTCCTTCCTCTTTTATTGCAGAATCAGTTAATGATTGAGTTCGGCCTGTATTGATTAAAGTATATAGGAGTAAAGCAGTTAAAATAAAAGCGCGCATAAATCACTATTCTTTTACCGGCATAATGCATCTAATATACTAAAAAGGGAAGATATTAAATGGGGTTTGTGCATGAAGGAATAAACGAAAATCCAGGTGTTTTAACTGACATTTAACCGCGCTAAATCTACTATTGTAAGCAATCAGCGTTTATATTTGTGATGCCGAGGTAAGTACATGATATGAATGGGTTGAATCATTTAAAAATAAAAGATATCGTTTCAATTTTACGTTCCCGCTCATTATTGATCTTCATGTTTGGGCTTGCCTTTATACCCGCAATGGCCCAGGTGAATTTTACTACTATTGCCAGCAGTAAGGAAATAGGGAGGAATGATTATGTGCAGGTGGAATTTGTTGTGGAAAATGCGCAGCAGATCGAACATCTTGCGCATCCTGCATTCCAGGATTTTCATATCGTTCAGGGACCGATACAATCCAGCGGCATGAGTGTCGTGAATGGAACGATGTCGCAATACAAGGCCTTGTCCTTTGTTTTGCAACCATTGAAAACGGGGAAATTCACTATACCCGGCGCAACAGCAACCATTGATGGAAAGCAAATGCGTTCCAACCCGGTTATTATTGTTGTAAATGCAAATGGTTCATCAAATAATCCAAACAATAGTCCGCCGGTATCGCTACGTGCATGGCCCGGAGAGCCTGAAGTGGATCGTGAATATTTTTTAAAACCGGGTGAAAATGCTGCTGAAAAAATCAGGAAGAATTTATTTGTTAAGGTAGATGTCAGCAAAACAAATTGCTATGTAGGAGAGCCCATCGTCGCAACCTATAAATTATATTCGCGATTGCAGTCCGAATCAAGAGTTACCAGGCATCCTTCACTGAATGGATTCAGTGTGTACGATATGATTGATCCGAACAATGATGCTTCATCAGTAGAAAAGGTGAACGGGAAACGATTTACCGTGCATATCATCAGGAAGGCACAACTCATACCACTGCAATCAGGCACTATTGATCTTGATCCGGTAGAGATAGAAAATACAGTTCATTTTTTAAAGAATACAAGTGGCGGGAATAAAAATAATAATAATTCTTCCCGGGATATATTCGATGATCTGTTTGATGAAAATACACAGGCTATACCGGTAGATGAGCATATTACGCTGGAAAGTAAACCGGTCGCTATTTCTGTAAAAGCTTTGCCGGATGAAAAAAAACCTGCTGATTTCAACGGAGCAGTAGGGCATTTTAATATTCAGTCGGATATAGTAACAAAGAATATCACGGCGCAGGACGCAGCTATCCTGAAACTGACTGTGAAAGGAGATGGAAATTTACCGGTAGTAAATTCCCCGGCCATACAATGGCCTGCTGGCATTGAAAATTATGACGCTAGCACAAATACAAAAGAAGATATTGATAAAACAGTTGCGCCTCTCCGTGGCTCAAAAACTTTTGAATATAGTTTTATTCCAAAACAAGCCGGCAATTATACCATCCCTGCAATTCAATTTTCTTATTTTGATCCGGTAAGCAGTTCTTATAAGTCTATTGGTACCCCGCCCATGAGCATTTCTGTAGCATCGGCAAAAAATAATCATTCATCAGCTTCTTCTGCTATTTCAAAAAATGCTGATAAAGAAACAACAAATAATTTAGCAGATTTTTTACAGGAACATCTTGAATGGTTTTTTGCAATATTGATACTTTCTGCGCTTGCTATATACCTCCTTTTACAAAACAGGCGGCTTAAAAAGAACCATGAGCAGGCCGAGCGTGATGTGGCAGCTAAAAAAGAAATTGAAATGGCAGCCCCTTCACCGGTAGTACGGGATCCTTTACTCCTTGCAAAACGTTTATTGGAAATTGCCGAGTACCGGGGTTTTTATACAGAACTCAACAGGGCATTATGGAATGCAGTTGCAGACAAATTAAATCTTCCCTCAAGCGAATTGAATAAATACAATATTTCCCGGCAATTGCAGGCACTTGGCTGGAAGTATGAAAATACCACTGCCCTGAGGGATATATTGAATGAATGCGAACTGAAATTGTATACACCTGATTATAATACTGAAAATATGCAATCTCTTTTGCAACAGGCAGAGTCGTTGATCGGACAGTTTGCTGGGAGCAATGAGGTTGATAAGTTGAATGGTTGATAAGTTGATAAGTTGAGAGGTTGAATAGTTGAATAGTTGATAAATCGACCCGAGCCCGATCCAAGAATTCACTTATCAACTATTCAACTTCTCCGCCCTTAAGCAAAAATCAATTTTCAGTATACTTATACCCCACGCCTCTTACAGAATGAAAGTATTTCGGGTTGCGGCTGTCTTCTTCGAAATATTTCCTGAAGTTCAGGATAAAATTATCAATCGTGCGGGTAGTGGGATAAACATTGTATCCCCAAACCGTTTGAAGGATTTTTTCGCGGGTAACAACTTCGTTCTTATTTTCAATAAGCAGTTTCAATAGCATGGTTTCTTTCTTACTTAATTGGATTCGTTCATTTTTTTTTGTAACGGCTTCCTGTGCTTTAAAGTCAATTGTATTTTTTCCGAATGAATAAGTTTCACTTACCGTATCCCTGTCCTGAAGTTTTTTATTTTTTTCAATCAGCTTTTGAACCCGGAGCAATAGCTCTTCCAGGTTAAAAGGTTTGTTTAAATAATCATCAGCTCCTTTTTTTAATCCAAGTATCCTGTCGGCACTGGTATTTTTAGCGCTGAGCATTAATATGGGAACAGTATTATTCTGAACGCGTATGGTTTCTGTTACATTGATGCCATCAATACCTGGCAACATTACGTCAAGTATCACAAGATCGAAATATTCCTGTTGAATGGCTTTGAGAGCCTGGGTTCCATCAAATGCAGAAGTCACTTCATAATTTTCCAGTTCCAGGTTAAGCCTGAGCGCGTCGTGTAAATTTTCTTCATCCTCAACCAGCAGGATGGATTTTTTTGATGTCTCGTTCATGGTGAATGGGCAATAAGCAATGGCCAGTGAGCAAATAATCAATAATCAACATTCAGTAATCAATATTCAAAGTAATGGGAAATTTTATAATAATAGTTGCTATAGTGTATTTTACATTATTCATCATTGATTATTGATTATTTGCTCATTGCTTATTGTCCATTGCCAATTCGCCACACAACTGTAAAAATAGTTCCAACCGGATTATTATCAGACACTATTATATGTGCTTTATGATCAACAGCTATTTTTTTGCAGAGATATAGCCCCAGGCCGGTTCCCTGGTTGGTGCGGGTTTCTTCATTGCCGATCCGGTAAAACTTTTTGAATATTTTCTTACGCTCATTAACAGCGATGCCCGGCCCTTCGTCTTTAACCTGCAAAACTACATAGGTATTTTCTTTATTTAAATTTATTGTGATCGTACTGTTTTTAGGCGAATATTTTACCGCGTTTTCGATCAGATTATTCACAAGTATCTGCAATAATAAATCATCACCTTTTAGTATAAGGTCCGGTTGAATATTGACCTGCCATTTTTTTTCTGTGAACCGGTTATTGAAATTGTGAAAGCTGTTTCGGACCAAAACAGAGAAATCCAATTCATCCCTGAACAACTGGTAGTGTCCGCCTTCGAGTTGTGCGGAGACCAGGATATTATTTGCGAGTGTATCCAGGCGACTTAATTCCTGCAAGGCTGACTGAATAACTTTTTCCTTACGGGGTTCATCAAGCTTATATTTCTGCAAAGTTTCAAGGTTAAGTTTAGCAACGGAAATTGGTGTTTTCAATTCATGAGTCACAGCCATCATGAAATTTTGCTGTTGCTTTTGTATTTTTATCTGGCGAATGATGGCACGAAAAAGAAATACCGCTCCAACGGATATAACCAATAAAAATGTAATGCCTTCGCCAATGTATTGCCCCGTTTTTCGCCGTTCTTCGATAGAAAGCTGTTCAGTCTTGTTTATATAGGCAGGATCATCCATTTTAAGTTCCTGGAGTTTATAATTTGTCATCTGCCGGTTTTGTTTCTGCAGTTCAATAAACCAGAATACCAATGCTACGATGATATATAATAAGAGGAACCAGTAAAGAACAGGAGCGATGGATAATCTTTTCTTTTTGAGAATATTCATTTTTAACTGAGATATGCGATAAGCATTCTTATTTCACTTTTTCTACCCTGATTCCAACATTTAAAATATGTTTCAGCGGGTCCTCCCGCATGAGTTGTTCAATGGTGAAATGGTAGTCGCCCGCCTTTTTAAATTTGGTTTCGGGTTGTATGAGCACGCGATTTTCATATATATCATCCATTGCACTTCCGAGCCAGCCCTTTCCATTGGTTGCTAAAGTAAGATCATATTGCTGGCTTTTTGTTGCATGATCGCCCGGTTCCTGTACGGTAGCTTTGATCCAGATATTATTATAATTGTATGCTTCCGTATGTCGGAGTACAACATAAATATTATAAAGAGACAAGGTATCCTTAATGGTAAAATTGATCTCGGGTTTGAAACTACTTCCCCATTGCTGATTTGGAACAGCAATATTTTTTTCAAAAACACCGGTGGTTAATGTGCAGGAAGCAAGAAACAAGAAACAAGGGACAAGGAACAAGGGGCAAGAAAAAAAAGCATGTTTACTGATTGTAGTTTCTCGTTGATTTACTGTTTCGCTCATGAAAATATTGTGATTTGTGGCCTCATCTCTTAATTTATTATATCCGCGCACCATTGAATATTGTAAATTGATTATTGATTGTTGAATCTTGTACCTTGTTCCTTGCTCTCTTTACAGCACGTTCAATACCTGCTCCTTTGCCTTTTCCAATTCATCCTTCATCATCACCACGCATTTCTGAATAGTGGAATCATAAGCCTTGGATCCGGTTGTATTGATTTCTCTGCCTATTTCCTGTAAAATAAATGAAAGTTTTTTACCCTTGCCGTCTTCTGGTTCATTTAAAATTGTTTTGAAATAATCGCAATGATTTTTCAATCTTACCTGTTCTTCGCTGATATCGATCTTTTCGATATAATAAATGATCTCCTGTTCCAGGCGGTTGGCATCGTAATTTTCTTTACCAACCTGCTCTTCCAGCATTTTTTTTAATCCTTCTTTTATTTTTTGCTGGCGCAAAGGTTCAAGTTTTACGATCTCTTCCTGTTGTTTTAAAATATTACTGATACGCAGGCGCATATCTTCTTCCAGGATTTTGCCTTCATCCAACCGGTGTAAATTGAGGTCTTCAATAGCGAGTAAGATAACTTCTTTGAATTCCATCCATTCTTCTTTGGTCAAAGTGTCACCTGTTGGAGTAATCACTTCCGGCAGTTTGACGAGTGTGCTTAAAATATTAGATGGATCCAGGTTCAGTTCATTTGATAATTCTGACAATGCTTTATAATACGCTTTTGCCAGGTCTGTATTAATGCTTACTGGTTTTGCATTACCGGTCTGTTTCAGGCTGATGCTGCAATCAAGACTACCACGACCCAATTTATCCGAAATCAATTTGCGGATTTCAAATTCGTATGGTTTTAAAAATCCGGGTAATTTCAGTTGTAATTCGAATTGTTTACCATTCAGAGATTTTATATCAACAAGGAAAGTCTTATCTCCAACCGTTTGCTCAGAGCGCCCAAAGCCTGTCATGGATTTTACCATAGTATCAAGATTTATATTAATAATGGAAAGATAAGCAATTGTGAAGAATGGCGAGTGGTAAGTGTGCGGATTTGCTAATGTGCAGATGTGCGAATTCTTTAGGGCAATCTGCATTAGAGAATTCGCACATCTGCACATTAGCAAATCCGCACATTTACCACTCGCCATTCTTAAGACTCCCAAACAATTTTTGATAGATCTCTTCTTTACTCATTGATATTATTTCGCCCGGCAACATTTTATCGATGGTAATGGTTGCTATCCGGAATCTCAACAGTCGCAGCGTAGGAAATCCTACCATTGCAGTCATTTTTCGAACCTGTCTGTTCTTTCCTTCCCGGAGTACCAGGCTTATCCAGCTCGTCGGAATATTTTTACGATACCTGATCGGCGGATTTCGTTCAGGCAACCCGGGAGTCGTACTAAACTTTTTTGCCTTGCATGATTTTGTTTGATATGCGTTGCCATCAATACTGATTGAAACACCCACTTGTAATTTGTCAATGGCGGATTGATCAATATCTCCATCAAGCTGTACCCAATATTCCCTTTCATGTTCAAATGAAGGATGCAGCAGGCGATGATTCAGTTGTTGATCGTTCGTTAAGATAAGTAAGCCCTCGCTGTCATAATCCAGTCTTCCTACAGGATAAACATCGTCAGGGACATTAAAAAAATCCTTCAATGATTGTTTCCCATCCGGTGACGTAAACTGTGAAAGAACATGAAATGGCTTGTATACAATATAATAATGGAGCAAGAGAAAGAAATTAAAAGATACGTTATAAGTGATGGCTAGTAGCGAGTGGCTAGTGGCTAGTGGTTATTCACTAGCCACTAGCTACTCACCACTAGCCAGAAATAATTCAGGGATCTTTATAAAACAAAAAGCCCCGCTATTTAGCAGGACTTTTATTATTTGGATGGGTTAGTAAGTACCGGGAAACAAAATTCCCTACACAATATTAAAAATAATTTTTTCTATTCAAAAAGTTTTTCTCATAAATTTTATGCACATTTTTTTGGGGACTGTGGAAAGGCAAGACAAAAATCGGCTTAAAAAAGTCATCGAAAGAAACAGATGATAAACTAAAATGATGTTGCAAATTTTTTCACTCATCATTTTGCATTCGCTGCAATACTGATGAACACAGCGTTTCAGCGAATCTCATTTTTTGAAACCAGTCGTCAATGTTTTTGCAACCTGATATTGCCGACCGGAATTTGCGTGGTTTTTTTATATGAAAAACGGGGGAAAAAGCCCCGAAAATTTTTTTCCCCTATCCAGGTTCAAAAAGGATGTTTATACCCAAAATACTAACATTAAGGTGAGTTTGACAGGCGTCGGGCGTTGAGCATTGAGCGTTGAGCATTCATCGCTCAACGCTCAACGCAACATACCATGCACTATTTTAATTAGGTTTACGTAAAATTTAGAGTATGAAATTTCCTTCCCCGGTATCGCTGCAATGGATGGCAGAATTTCTTGGTGCGGAGTTGATTGGTAATAAGAATGACCATGCTACCGGCATCAATGAAATACATAAGGTTGAAAAAGGTGATTTGGTATTTGTGGATCATCCAAAGTATTATGATAAGTGTGTTCATTCCGATGCTTCTTTTATCATCATTAATAAAGTTGTCGCATTTCCCGAAGGGAAAGCATTGTTAGTAGTTGATCAGCCATTCGAAGCATACCTGAAAATAGCAGCTCATTTCCGCCCATTTGAACCGGTCGCAAAAAATATCAGTGATACTGTAATTATTGGAGAAGGCAGTTATATTTATCCGGGAGTTTTTATTGGTCATCATGTTATCATCGGTAAAAATTGTATGATTTATCCGAATGTTGTGATTCTCGATTATACTGTTATTGGCAATAATGTAATCATACAGGCAGGAACAGTGATTGGTTCGGATGCATTTTACTATAACACAAAAAAAGACCGGGAAGTATGGTATAAAAAAATGCAAAGTTGCGGAAGAGTAATCATTGAGGATGATGTTGAGATTGGTGCAGGGTGCACTATTGATCGTGGTGTTACAAGCGACACCTTAATCGGCCGTGGAACTAAAATGGATAATATGATTCATATCGGTCATGACACAATCATTGGGAAAAACTGCCTGTTTGCTGCACAGGTAGGTATTGCCGGTGTCGTGAATATCGGTGATGGTGTAATATTATGGGGACAGGTAGGTGTAAGTAAAACACTCACAATCGGCGATAATGTCGTGGTATTGGCGCAAAGCGGAGTGCCTGCGTCGCTGGAGGCAAATAAAACTTATTTTGGCTACCCGGCGGAAGATGCATCAAAAAAGAAAAAAGAAATTGTCTGGATAAAAAGAATTCCGGAATTGTGGAAGAAGGTGATGGAAGCTGAAAATAAGAAATGAGAGTAATGTGCGGATGTGCAAATGTGCAGATGTGCGAATTCCTTAGGATGATCGCTCTAAAGAATTCGCACATCTGCACATTTGCACATCCGCACATTACTTTCATTTCACTCCGGGTTATAATCGTAAGGCAATAACTCAGCTAATTTTTTCCAGGCCCAATAACCGATATTGGTGACTTCAGATTGTTCATAGAAATAGCCGTTTTCTTCAACTACAAAGCCATCAATAATATCCAATGCTGAAATTTGAACTTTGGCACTTAATGGAAATTTGTTCATGGTAAGATACTTTTTATCCGGTACCTGGTTTTTGTAACTCACCCTGATTCGTCCTTTAATATTAATTTCTACATCACCGCTGTCTACCGAATAAATTTTGCTGTCGTAGGGATCCTCCAAAACGACAGATTGATTATTATCTGCTGAATCCAGCATTTCAATTTGGTAACCTTCATCCTTTAAAGTGCTATCGTACCAACAACGCATAAAATGCAATCTCGAACCGATATACGACTTGTAACGATTTCTTTTCCATATTTTTTGCTGATCGGGATTACCGCTTATTTCTTCGAACAGCGGATAGCCGGTATAACTGCTGACCCTGGTATTATAATCGTAAACAAAAGAATCCAATTGATATCTTATTTTATATCCCAAAGCATTGTTGATCACAATAAGATTGTCTGTTGATTTTACCCTTAACTTATTTCTCTTTTTATAAAAATAAAATTTAACGACTTCTTTATTTTCAATGAAGCATGAATCAGCATTAGGTGTGGTGCCGATAAAATTGGCAAGAAAAAACAGTCCGTATTTAGTCCATCCATCAGCCACTTCTGCGCTACCGGCAACTACCACTTCGGCCATAGCTTTATCCTGTTCCTTCAATTCAATTTTTAATGAATCTTTTTCCTTATCACTATTGCTTATACGAAGTACCCTGGTTTCATAACCGGTATAAGATACCACGAGATCATAACCTCCATTACTGAGGCGAAGAAAAAAATTACCATCGTTATTGGAAATTGTTCCCTTAGTTGTGTTCTGGCAAAATACCGAGGCACCTGCAAGAGGCTGCTGATTTTTTTGCGCTATTATTTTACCGGTTATGGTAAAGTATTTGTCCTGTGAGAAACCGGCCAATGATGATAAAACAGCTAAGCTGCCAAACAAAAAATGCTTCATGGAGATTGATTAAGTGGTGAAAATATAACGAATAACAACAACATGAAGTATGCTAAAACTATACTTTTATACATGCTGCAGATGATGCAGGTAGGCCTTGCATGCCTGTTGGATGCTTTGCTGCAGGGGAGTAAAAGTAAAATCGGGCAAATACTGCTGGATTTTACCATTGTCGAAATAAGTTTTGCTTTGAGCAATCCTGGCATTTTCTTTTGTCAGCAAAGGAGAGCTGCCTGTAAAAATTGATTTTAACTTTTCCCACCTCCAGGTAATTGCTCCCAAAAAAGGAGTGGCTTCCAAATGGGGACGTTTTTTTGTAAAGCCATCTGCGATGCTATTTAATAATTGATGGAATGACCAGTTCTCGCTATTCAGTAAAAAGCGCTCACCATTAATATTGGTTTGCATCAATAGCACAACAGCTTTTGCAGCATCATGCACATCAACGAATCCATTGATCCCCTCGGTGTACCATGGAAATTCATTGTATGCCGTTTTAAATAAAGCGCAACTGGAATTGTTCCAATCACCATAGCCAAGTATTGTACTCGGATTAATGATGATTGCATCCAGCCCTTCAGCAATAGCGCGCCATACTTCCATTTCAGCATGATATTTACTGATAGCATAATGAGTATGTAAATTTCTTTCTTCCCATTGTTTGCCTTCATTGACGGTGGCGCCATTTTCCGTTCTGCCCAATACAGCAACGGAACTTATATATACCAGCTTTTTTATTTTTTTTTCGAGGGCGGCATTGACCACATTAATAGTTCCATCAATATTTGTTTTGTACATTTCTTTTCTTTCTCCAGGATCAGTGGAAACTTTTGCTGCCGAATGAATAACGGTATCCATTCCTTCCATAGCTTGTTCCAAACCCGTAATATCAAGTATGTCGCCCTGTATCCATTCTACTTTATTCAAGACATCAACAGGAATAAAAAAAGGGAGTTTATTACTACGGCGAATAGCCTTTACTTCATATCCATTATTCACCAATTCGTTAATTATATAAGCGCCAAGGAAACCTGTGCCTCCGGTAACGAGCACCCTACCCACATTTCTTAAAGGGGTTTTTAGTATGTTCATCAATTCGAAAAATTATTTTGCAAACTTAGTGAGAAGAATCAAGAAAAGGCACAAGACACAAGGTGCAAGGCATAAGATATGAGTATTGGTAACTGTTATATATTATAATATAAATGAAAATTGAATCTCAATCTTGAACCTTGTCCCTTGAGCCTTGAGTCTTGTAATCATAATATCCCTTTCCCGTTTTCTTTCCCAACTCCCTGTTCTTTACTTTTTCTTCCTGTATGGAAGATGGTTTCAGTCGTTTTGGTTTGTTCATGGATTCGTAGACGGAATTGCTGACTGCATAATTGATATCGTTGCCGATAAGATCCATGAGTTTAAAAGGGCCCATTTTGAATCCGCAATTTTCCATCAGCCTGTCAATGGTTTCAAAATCAGCAATGCCTTCTTCCACCAGTCGCAATGCCTCTATATAATATGGCCTCGCTACATGGTTCACAATAAAACCGGGGGCATCTTTACACAATACCGCGGTTTTCCCAAGTTTCGCAGCCAGTTCCAAAATTATTCTTCGTGTATTTTCATTCGTGTATTTTGTTATTACCACTTCCACCAATTTCATCAATGGGGCCGGATTAAAAAAATGCATGCCGATTACTCTTTCCGGGTGTGCAGTTTTTCCGGCAATTGCAGCTACCGATAATGAAGAAGTATTTGTTGCCAGGATAACATCCTCCTTATTAATGGAAACGAGTTGATTGAATAAATCTACTTTTGTCTCTTCTTTTTCCACAATGGCTTCGATGATGATATCGGCTATGCATTCATGGATATCATTCGTATAATACAATTTATCTGTGATTGATTCTTTCAGATTTGATGTGATCTTATTTTTTTCTATCAGCCATTGCAGGTTATTTCCGATAGTTTCTTTTGCCTGTTGAATGACTGATGGATTCACATCAAAAAGTATTGTACTGAACCCATTTTGAGCAATTGCCTGTGCAATGCCGCTGCCCATTGTGCCCGCGCCGCAAACGCAGAGTTTTTGAACCATGGAAATGATTTTAACTTTTGGACAATCTTTTTAATTGCCCGCGAAAAAGACGTTTACGAGAGTGATGAATGGTTAAAATATGAATTTCCTTTTTGTTTATAATCTTATAAATAATTCGGTAATATCCTTCAATAAGTTCTCTCACAGATTTAGTCTTCAATTCCGGAACAATTCGGCCTAGGTAGGGGAAATTTTGAAGAATATCAATTCGGAGAAGGATTTTTTGTAATTGGAGCTTAGCATAATAAAGAGAATCAGTACTTATATAGGATGCAATCTCTTCCAAATCTTTAATAGCTTGTTCTGTGAATTTTATTTCAGCCATTTTTTCAGCCTTTTTTTCACGTGTTCTTTAGTATACACTTTCCCTTGTTCTGACTGATCCAGACCAACGCGAATCTTTTCAAGTAGTACTATTTGCTCTATTGCTTGTTCCGCTTCAAAACGGTTTGGAAGTGTTTGTAATGATTTCAGGACCTGTTTTTTGCTAAGCATAAGGAGTCTTTTTTTCTAAAAGTAAGAAAATTTTTCTGACTTAAGATAGGTGAGAACGGAAATATCCAGAAGCGCTAATTCCTTTTTATAGAAGTTTATTTAAGATTATCTCGCTTGTTCTTTCTGTATAGTTCCAATAAATTTTATTATTCATATCTATCTCTGCATATGCGACATTGTCAATTAAAGCATTTTTCCTATTTAGAAAAAGTTCAAATATAGCAGCATTTTTGAAAGTCAATTTCCTTAATGATATATAAGGATTTAGAACAAGATTATATGTTTTGAATTGCGCCCTGACACTTGGATATAGCGTTCCATTAAGATGATATTTGTCAAAAATAAATTCACTGATATATGCAGACACGGCATAATCATAGTGAAATGTTTCTTCGATTATGAGCTAATTCTATATTTCTTAGAAGGAAGTCAATCATAAAATTACAACCAACTTTTATATCGCGGAAACAAATTGATTCAAAAACCTCACATCATTCTGTGAATATAACCGGAGATCGTTGATGCGATATTTGAGTTGACAAATACGTTCGATGCCCATGCCGAATGCAAAGCCGGTGTATTTGTTGCTGTCAATATTAAAATTTTCGAGCATTTTGGGATGCACCATGCCACTGCCAAGTATTTCAACCCAGCCGGTATGTTTGCAAACGTTGCAACCAACGCCACCGCATATACGACAATTGATATCCATTTCAGCGCTTGGTTCTGTAAAAGGAAAATAGGAAGGACGGAACCGCACTTTAACATCCTTACCGAACATTTCCTGTACAAAAAAATAAAGTGTTTGTTTGAGGTCAGCAAATGAAACATTTTCATCCACATACAAACCTTCTGTTTGATGAAAAAAGCAATGTGCTCTTGCACTGATGGTTTCATTTCGGTAAACTCTGCCGGGGCAGATAATCCTGATCGGTGGCTTTTGCTTTTCCATAACCCGCGCCTGCACGCTACTGGTATGCGTACGCAATAACCAGTCGGGCTGTTTATGAATATAAAAAGTATCCTGCATGTCACGCGCGGGATGATCCAATGGCAGGTTCAATGCAGTGAAATTATGCCAGTCATCTTCTATTTCCGGACCTTCTGCAACCGAAAAACCAAGGCGACCAAAAATATGAATGATTTCATTTTTAACCAGGCTGATGGGATGACGAGTTCCTATTGGTAAGGGATCGCCCGGAAGAGACAGATCAATATTTTGTGCTGTTTGCGAACCTTTCAATTCCTGATCGGAATTAGCAGTCGATTGCTTCCAGTCTTCATATTTCGCTTCAGCAAATTGTTTGAAATCATTTAATATCTGGCCAAATTCTTTTTTCTTTTCATTCGGCACATTTTTCATCTCTGCAAACAGATTTTTCATGATCCCCTTGGTGCCGAGAAATCTAATACGATATGCTTCCAGTGAATCCGGCCCGTTGAGCCTGATGGACGCTATTTCCTGCCTGTATGCTTCAATTTGTTGTAACAGTTGCTCCATGCCTACAAAGATAACAAGAATAATGTGCGAATTTGCAGATGTGCAGATGTGCGAATGCTGTTGATTGAGCAATCTTAAAGAATTCGCACATTCGCACATTGGTAAATTCGCACATTAGCGTAAGTTTGTTCCAAATAATTTATTCATGCTCTATAACCTGCATATCATCGATTTTATTGATCCTATCAATCTGCAGGAGTTATCATCTGAACAAGAATATAACGACGGACAAATCGGGAAACAAATAGCAGTGTACGATAAAGATTTTCCTGATTTATTACAGGCCGATATTATTATAGTTGGATGTAAGGAGGAGAGGGGAGCCAGGAAGGGGAAGAGCAATTTTAACGGCCCTGATATTATCCGGGAACAATTTTATCGTTTGTATTACTGGCACACGGATGTGAAACTGGCGGATATAGGTAATATTAAAACAGGGGCCACGCTCGCAGATACCTACGCTGCATTGAAAACAGTTGTAACAGAACTCATAACTATCGGCAAAACAGTTATTATACTGGGAGGATCCCACGACCTTACCCTTTCACAATATTATACATATGCTTCCAGGAAAAAACTGATTGAAGTAACATGTGTGGATGCGTTCATTGACATCAATATCGATTCGGTTTTCAAAAATGACAATTTCCTGATGGAAATGCTTACGGATGAACCAAATTATATACATCACTATAATCATATTGGTTTTCAAAGTTATTATGTGCATCCGAATATGCTTGAAACCATGGATAAGTTAAGATTTGATTGTTTCCGGGTAGGGAATGTAAAAGATAATATTGATGAAATGGAACCGGTGATCCGCAATTCCAACTTATTCAGTTTTGATATTTCTGCCATTGCAAATGCATATGCTCCTGCAAATTCACTTTCCCCCAATGGTCTTACCGGCGAAGAAGCGTGTACACTGATGCGTTATGCCGGATTGAGCCCGAATGTGAATACAGTGGGCATTTATGGATATATTCCTGAAAAAGACAGGGACTATTTAACCGCCAGGCAAATTGCTCATATGATATGGTATTTGCTCGATGGTAAAAGCAAGGGTCGGAGAGAAGCGGCATTGAATGAAAAAGATTCGTTCCTGGAATACCATACCGCATTTGCAGAAGTACAGACTACTTTTTTGCAAAGCAAAAAAACCAATCGCTGGTGGATGCAGTTGCCCGATCAAAAATATATCGCCTGCTCATATAATGATTATTTGCTGGCCAGTAGTAATGAAATCCCCGAACGTTGGTTAAGAGCACAGGAAAGAAGTTGAGATGTGCGAATGTGCGAATGTGCAGATGTGCGAATTCTATAGGACTGAACGCATAAAAGAATTCGCACATTTGCACATCTGCACATTCGCACATTAACCTTTTCTCTGTTAGCTCTGAGCGAAATAAATATCAGTTAAATCAGAAAAAATCAGAAGTTCAATGCTTTTCCGCATTCTCTGCCTCTGCTCATTTTTTATTTTTTTGCTGTCATGCAGCATGCAAAAACAAATAGGCCATTTAGCGGGAGAAGACATTTTGAGCAATACCGCATTACAATCGGCCCATATTGGTATCAGCGTGTTTGATCCTGCGAATAACCAATATTTATATAATTACCAGGGTGATAAATATTTTGTTCCGGCAAGCAACACGAAATTGTTTTCATTATACGCTGGGATGAAATACCTGGGCGATTCTTTAACAGGTATCCGTTATATGGAAACAGATACTGCTATTTTTATATTGCCTTCAGGTGACCCGACCTTATTGCATCCCGATTACAAGAAGCAGCCCGTGATTGAATTTTTAAAGAAAACAAATAAAAATATCTATATCGCAAATACTAACTGGAACGATCAGGCGCTGGGAGCAGGGTGGTCATGGGATGATTATAATGATGATTATATGGCAGAGCGCAGTCCATTGCCGGTATATGGAAATATTATCAGGTGGGTGCAGGAAAAACAGAAACAGCAACAGCAGGATATTAATTTTGATCCTTCACCGGTAATATATTCCAATCCGGAAGTGAATTGGAAAGTCAGGTTTACAACCGGCAGATCACAGAAATACTTTTTTGTAAAAAGAAGGAAGGAAGAAAATGTTTTTGATATTACCCAGGGTAATGAAGTATATAAAGCACAGGATGTTCCTTTTATTACTAATGGACTTGCTTCTGCGATTGAATTATTGAAAGATACTGTCGGCAGAGAAGTCTTTATTACAAACCATCTGCCCGAACAGGAAATACCAAATCCCGCGCGTAAGATAAAGGCATCTCATATTGGAATGAGTATGTCCGGCGAATCACCTGATGATATTCATGAACAAATCATTCATTCGCAACCGGCAGATTCGTTGTTCAGACCAATGATGTACCGGAGTGATAATTTTTTCGCTGAACAGACCCTGCTCATGGTGAGTAATGAAAAATTAGGAATGATGAATGATGAAAAAATTATCGATACATTATTGAAAACAGATTTAAAAGAATTACCACAACCTCCGGGTTGGGCCGACGGGAGCGGGCTAAGCCGGTTTAATTTATTTACGCCGAATGATTTTGCCTGGCTGCTGAACAGAATAAAAAATGAATTTGGGATTGATAGGATGAAGCATATTCTTCCTACGGGAGGAACAGGAACGCTAGGGAATTATTTTAAACAGGATAGTGGGTATATTTTTGCGAAAACAGGTTCCCTCTCCAACGTGATTTGCTTAAGCGGGTATGTATATACGCTAAAGAATCGCCTGCTGATTTTTTCTGTACTGGTAAACAATCATCGTACAACCGGATCAACCGTAAGAAGAGCAGTTGAAAAATTCATTGTTGCGTTACGCAGAAAATATTGAATTAATGTGCGAATGTGCGAATGTTTGAACCTTGATTAAAGGATTTAATGATTACCATGATGGTTTGCGACCGGGTAAAATCCTTCAATCGTTTAATCCTTTAATCAAGGTTCAAACATTCGCACATTCGCACATTAATTTCTCATCTTCCAAATAATTTTTCCAATTGATCCTGCCGGAATTCAATATATGTGGGTTTGCTGGCTGGTGAAATATTTGGCTGGGCGCAGTTGAACAAGGCTTCTACCAAAGTTGTCATTTCTTTTTCAGTCAATGATTTTCCCGATTTTACTGCATGTTGCCAGGCCAGTGCGCGGATTAATTTTTCCCTTGCTGAAAATGTTTTGTTGTTGCTGGAATGTTTGAATTGTTCCAGCAGGTTCTCAATGACAGCTTTCTCATTTCCCTGTTCAACATCAGCAGGTGTTCCCTGGATGATGAAGGCATCTTTCCCAAATGGTTCGATCAGATAACCCAACTCATGCAGATCATGGATCAGCTCCTGGAGTAAAACCGCATCCTGCGTTGATAATTGCAATGTAAGCGGAAACAGGCTGCGTTGAACTGAAATGGCTTTTCCATTCATAGCCGAGATATATTCTTCGTACAAAACACGTTCATGTGCGGCTTGCTGATGAATTAAAATAAAACCACGGTTGGTAGAAGTGATGATATATGTATTGTGCAATTGCACAGGCGGAATATCCTTATAAACACTAAGTGGAGAATGTGGCGTCGTGAACTGTGTCCCTGAAAATTGTGTATTGAGTGTTGAATATTGAATATTTTCTTCTTTCTGACTCAATATTTCTTCCGTATCACCCGCTCTATGTTTCCAATGCGAGAGATCGCTTTGTTTGTCCGGCTCTATTAAATGCGCCTGGTTTTTTTGTATAAAAGTTTTATACAATGAAGAAGATATGACTTCAGTCCTGTTTTCATGGGTGATTGGTTTGTTAATTGCATCCAGTCCCTGGATACCAGGATCGAGATCAAAATCGAGCGTTGGCGTAATACTGAATTGAGCAAGCGCATGTTTCACTGCGGCCTGTATAAATGCATATACTATCTTTTCATCTTCAAATTTTATTTCCTGTTTGGTGGGATGTACGTTGATATCAACCCTGGAAGGATCGAGATCAATGAACAAGACGTATAAAGGAAAACTGTCTGAGGGAATCATTTCCTGGTAAGCGCCCATCACTGCATGGTTAAGATAAGCACTCCGGATGAAACGATTATTCACGAAAAAATACTGATCGCCTCTTGTTTTTTTCGCAGTTTCAGGCTTTCCTACAAAACCATATATTTTAAGATAGTCGGTATTTTCCTGCACGGATACCAGCTTGGCGTTATAATTAGAACCCAGTACCTGCACGATGCGTTGTTTCAATGTTCCTTTTTCGAGATGAAAAACTTCCTGCCCATTGCTTGTGAGTAAAAAAAGAATTTCGGGAAATGACAAAGCTATCCGGAGAAATTCATCAATGATATGACGCGTCTCTGCTGCATTGCTCTTCAAAAAATTCCGGCGGGCCGGAACATTGAAAAATAAATTCTTCATAGCAATATTGCTGCCCGGCGGGCATGCGATTGTTTCCTGCTTTGTAACCAGGCTATTCTCAATTTCTATATAAGTACCAGTTTCTTCTTCCGCCTTCCTGGTTTTCAATTCAACCTGTGCTACTGCACTAATTGAAGCAAGCGCTTCGCCGCGGAACCCCATGGTGCGAATCAGAAAAAGGTCTTCAATATTTCTGATTTTGGAAGTTGCATGACGTTCAAATGCCATACGTGCATCGGTTTCACTCATCCCTTTCCCATTATCAATAACCTGGATAAGCGATTTGCCGGCATCATGCACAATGAGCCTGATGATGTCGGCGTCTGCATCAATTGCATTTTCCAACAATTCCTTCACAGCGCTTGCAGGGCGTTGAATCACTTCTCCCGCCGCGATCTGGTTGGCAATGTTATCAGGTAATAATTGAATGATGTCTGGCAATTCTGTATTAATTTGGAGCTGCAATTTACGCGAATAAATTTTAGCTATTTACGTTTGATATATATGAAAAAATCAATAGCCCTGTCGGCGCTGGTTTGTATTGCCATGCAGCTGTTTTCTCAAACCCGGACCAAACTTTCTGCTGATCACTGGGTGGATAGTGTGTTCGAGACCTTGTCCTATAATCAAAAAATAGCGCAATTGATTATTGTCAGGTTATCTTCTATTGATCCCCAGACAAAAAAAATAACTTTCTACGACAAAGAAGTTGAAGAAGCGGTGAGAAAATATGATGTTGGTGGAATTTGTTTATTCCAGGGCGGTCCCTTAACACAGGCCGGGTATATTAATTTTTTTCAAAGAATTTCCCAAACACCCATCCTGATCTCAATTGATGCTGAAAACGGATTGGGTATGCGAATGGATAGCGTTATACCTCTGCCACGGCAAATGATGTTGGGTGCATTGCAGGATCCTTTGATCATATATCAATATGGCCGTATTGTAGGTGAGCAATGTAAGCGTATGGGCATACAGGTGAACTTTGCACCTGTGGTTGATATCAATAATAATCCTGATAATCCTGTTATCAACGACCGTTCATTCGGAGAAGATAAATACAAGGTGGCGCAGTATGGAATACAATATGTGAAAGGCTTGCAGGATGTTGGTGTAATGGCCTGCGCAAAACATTTTCCGGGCCATGGCGATGTATCAGTCGATTCCCATGTCGATCTTCCCGTCATCAATAAAACGAAAAAACAATTAGACACGCTTGAATTATATCCCTTCAAAGAATTATTCAAAGCTGGCGTGAGCAGCGTTATGATTGGCCATCTGCATATTCCGGCTATAGATAATGAATCAAATTCAGCAAGTTCAATTTCTTATAATACGGTGACCAAATTGTTGCGCAAGCAACTCAAATATAAAGGACTCAGTTTTACAGATGCGCTGGAGATGAAAGGGGTGACAAAATATTTCCCGGATGGAGCGGCAGCAGTACAATCTCTGATCGCCGGTAACGATATGTTGTGTTTGCCCGGTGATGTTGGGATGACTATCCAAAAAATCAACCAGGCAATCGAGCAAAGAAAAATTAAATGGAAGGACCTGAACCTGCGCGTGAAAAAAGTACTCCTTGCTAAATATCAATATGGTCTGGCTAACTGGAATCCGGTAGATACAAGCCATCTTATACAGGATCTGAACAAAGAAGCAAATGGTATATATAAACATGTAAGTGAAAAAGCATTTACACTTTTACGTAATGAAGATGCTTCGTTATATCCTTTGTATGCTGGTACAAAGAAAAAAATTGCTTATATCGGTATTGGATTGACGGTTGATAATGAATTTGCGCGCAGGATGAGAAAAGATTATAATGCCAATGTGTATTATTTCGATTATTCGCTGGATAGTTCAAAAGCTGCCGCCACAGCCGAGCTTTTAAAAAACCGGTATGAAGCTGTGATCATCGGGCTGCACAATTACAACCGGTATCCTGCAAATGATTTTGGAATCAGTAAGGCGGCTTTATACCTGATGCAACAATTGCAGTTGCAAAATAAAACGGTAACAATCGCATTTGGAAATCCCTATGTAATCAAACATCTGTGTGATACACGCGTATTGCTCGCCGCTTACGACGACAATGATATTACCCAGATTGTTGCTGCCGATTGGCTGAATGGTAAATTTATTGCGCGGGGAAAATTACCGGTGACTACCTGTGAGTCTTTTAAATATGGCGATGGAATTATCATGTCTAATAAATCCTTGCCTTTCAGTCAACCTGCTGAACTTGGCTTTAGGGCCGAGCGATTATTGGTGATTGATTCTATATGCAAGGAAGCAATCGCAAGACAGGCAGCTCCTGGCTGCGTTGTACTCGTTGCGAGGAATGGCAAAATTGTTTATGAAAAAGCATTCGGGCATCTCACTTATGATACGACAGAATTGGTATATCCCGAAACACTTTATGATCTTGCTTCTGTTACAAAGATATGCGCCACTACCATGGCCGTGATGAAACTATATGATGCAGGAAAACTCGACCTGCAAAAAACATTGGGCGATTACCTGCCCTGGTTAAGAGGAAGCAACAAACAATCACTTAAAATATGGGATGTCATGCTGCACCAGGCCGGCTTGAAATCATTCATCCCGTTTTATGACGAAACTGTTACCAAAACAAAAGAAGGTTTGCCATTGCCGGGTATTTATTCAAGAAAGCAGGATAGCATATACCGGGTACGTGTAGCCGAAAATTTATATATGCGAGCCACCTGGCTCGATACCATTTACAAAAGAATGGTGAATAGTGATGTAGGGCCACGTGGTAAATATATTTACAGCGACAATGATTTTATTTTCATGGGTAAAATTGTGGAAGCGATTACAGGTAAAACACTTGATGAATATGTTACAGAGTCATATTATGATCCGTTGGGGATGTCTACTACCGGGTTCAGGCCCAGGGAAAGAGTTCCATTGGACAGGATTGCGCCCACCGAATTTGAACAGATATTCCGCAGGCAGTTGATCCGGGGAGACGTGCATGATCCGGGAGCGGCTATGTTTGGAGGCGTGTCAGGTCACGCAGGATTATTCAGCGATGCATATGATCTTGCAATACTGGAACAAATGCTGTTGAATGGGGGCACGATGAACGGGCAGCAGTATCTTAAAAAAGAAACAATCGATTTCTTTACAGCCTATCATAGCGACAGCAGTCGCAGGGCCATTGGATTCGACAAACCCGAAAAAGACAACCCAACCAGAAAAGAACCGTATCCCTGTTTATCGGCCTCACCGCAAACTTTTGGCCATACCGGTTTCACGGGTACCTGTGTATGGGTTGATCCGAAATACAATCTTATTTATATTTTTTTATCGAACCGGGTAAATCCCAATGGTAGTAATAAATTAGGAGAATTAAGCGTGCGGGGAAGTATTATGGAAGCAATTTATAAGGCAATGGATATAAACAGCAATTGACATATATCATTAACAGCATGTGTTAAAAATTTGCCTTTCACTACCGGATATTCTAAAATTTTTTTAATTTACCGGTTAAATTACTCACACTAACAATCATCAATAAGATTATCAAAATACTTACGTTATTTTGTAAGAGCTTTTCTCTTCAGAACTTCCATTTTTTTCTGACCTGAAATCAACCCTAACCTTATTAATTTTGCTATATGATTCGAAAACAAGAAGTGCTTCAGGATGTAGTTATAAAGTTTGCCGGCGATTCCGGAGATGGAATGCAATTAACAGGAAGTCAGTTTACCAATAATACGGCCATGTTGGGGATTGATCTGGCTACATTTCCTGATTTCCCTGCCGAGATACGTGCCCCACAGGGAACATTACCCGGTGTGAGCGGTTTTCAATTAAGATTTTCCAGCGATCATATTTTTACTCCCGGTGATGAATGTGATATCCTGGTTGCCATGAATGCAGCGGCGCTGAAGTCTAATCTAAAGGGTCTGAAAAAAGGTGGAAAGATCATTGCCAATATTGAAGGTTTTGATAGCAAAAACCTGCGGCTTGCTAATTATCCTGATGGGCTAAATCCCCTTGAAGATAATAGCCTTGATAGTTATGAAGTCATCAAAATAGATGTTACCAAGATGACGCGCGAGGCCCTTAAGGAATTTACAATGGGCATGAAGGAAAAGGACCGGGCAAAGAATATGTTCATACTCGGATTTCTTTACTGGATGTATGGCCGCAACATGGATAATACCATTCAATTTCTCAAAGAAAAATTTGGTAAGAAACCTGAAATTTTTGAAAGTAATGTAAAAGCATTGCAGGCTGGATATAATTATGGAGATACCACCGAAACATTTACCACTACATATAAAGTAGAGAGAGCGAAGATGGAACCCGGTGTGTACAGATCCATCATGGGTAACCAGGCATTGGCCTATGGATTGATAGCTGCTTCTCAAAAAAGCGGACTTCCGATTTTCCTCGGATCTTATCCAATCACACCAGCTTCAGATATTCTTCATGAGCTGAGTCGTCATAAAGCATTTGGCGTGCGCACTTTCCAGGCTGAAGATGAGATAGCAGGTATAACGGCAGCCATCGGAGCAAGTTACGGAGGATCGCTTGGTGTAACAACCACATCAGGTCCTGGAATGGCGCTGAAGGCGGAAGCAATGGGCCTTGCCGTAATTTTAGAAATTCCACTGCTCATTTGTAATATTCAACGCGGAGGTCCATCCACAGGTTTGCCAACTAAAACAGAACAAAGTGATTTATTGCAGGCTTATTATGGTCGCAATGGCGAGTGCCCGATGCCGATTGTTTCCGCTTCAACACCGAGTGATTGTTTTGAAGCTGTTTATGAAGCGGTGCGTATAGCTGTACAACATATGACTCCTGTAATTTTATTAAGCGATGGATATATTGCGAATGGTGCCGAGCCATGGAAATTCCCTCTCAGTGCAGACCTTCCTCCGATTGAAGTAAAATTCAAAACACAACTGGGACATGATGAAAAACAATTTCAGCCTTACCTGCGTGATGAAAAACTCGTTCGTCCCTGGGCAATACCTGGTACTCCCGGCCTCGAACATCGTATCGGTGGATTGGAAAAACAGAATATAACCGGCAATGTCAGCTATGATCCCGAAAATCACCAGTTGATGATAAAATTAAGGCAGGAAAAAGTTGATAAGATCGCAGAATATATTCCATTGCAAAAAATCGATAGTGGTCCTGAAAAAGGAAAACTGCTTGTTCTTGGATGGGGTAGTACTTATGGCTCTATAAAAAGCGCGGTGGTGCAAATGCAATATGAAGGATATGCTGTAGCACATGCTCATCTCCGTTATGTGCGCCCATTTCCGAAAAACCTGGGTCAGATCCTTAAGAATTATGAACAGGTATTGATACCTGAGATCAATAACGGGCAGCTTATCAAAATCATCCGCGACCAGTATTTCATCGATGCAAAACCGTATAATAAAATTATGGGTATACCGATCACCAAAACGGAACTCGTAATGAAAATGCATGAGATGCTGGGATCGAATAATTAATATTTGATCTTCCATTCATTTTATGACAGAAGATTTCCCCATAATTTTTCAGCAACTAAAAAAAGTCATTACAGAGTATGCTCCGTCGCTTTCCGCGAAGAAGCAAACCGAAAAAGAATATTATTTATATTCGATAAAAGATTTTGAACTGGCAGGAAGAAAGTATAATGAAATTTGCTTTGCAGGAGTTGTAATACACAAACAATTCGTCAGTTTTTACTTTTTCCCTTTATATTCCCATCCTCAATATTTTAAAGATATCCCTGCTGAATTAAGGAAATGCCTCAAAGGCAAAAGTTGTTTTAATATAAAGAAAATGGATATGGTTATATTGAAGCAAATAGAACAACTGCTTCAGAGGGGCTTCGACCTGTATAAGAAGATAAAACTAATTTGATCAAAGGTTATGACTCATCTTTTCTATATCTGTGGCGATTTTTGTAATGAAATTGAATTGATCTGCAATAAATTTTAACTCAGCTACTTTTTTTCTGATATCGCTTTCCATGATTCCCTGGTCAAGTTCATTTTTTCGTTGTTCCATCAATGACTTCACTTTATCATTCAATACTCTCAATGCTTCTTTTTGGATAACAACTTCTTCCTGCAATGCTGTTTTCTGTAAAACCGTTTTTGCCTTGTTCATCATTAATACTACATTATTGATGATAGGCAAAAAATCATCCGATTTATATTTCGCTGCCAGGGGCTGAACATAAGAAGATAATGTTGCAATATGAGAAGTAAGCATATGGTTAAGCACTACGAACTGGTTCGCAACACGGATGTTTTTTTGTTTTCTTTTCGGTTCAGAAAGCATGCGGTTGAACGCGTCCGAAAGGTTCGCCAATGCAACGAAAGCCTTCTTACGCGATAATTTATATTGTGTGATTGTGGAAGGGCTCCCGGTAAAACTGCCGGTTACATCCATAAAATAAAGTGTATTCTCCTCGATCATCGTAATGAGGTAGTCCGTGAACTGTTCGTGTTCCCAGGCAGGCGCGATAAAAATATTTGCGAGAAAGGCAATTGCTGAACCAATACCGGTGTCAATCACCCTGTCGGAGATGATGGTTTTAAAATTATGAGGATTCAATAAATAAAATAATAGCAGAATATAAGGTGTCATCAGCAGCACAAAAATCAGGTAGCGGGTGCGCATAAAACTGTAGGCGCCGACCATAAAAGCGATCATGAAAATCAATATCACATCTTTTTCTTTGGTAAAATATAATATTGTCAAACCAATGGCAGATCCGGCAATTGTGCCCAGCAAACGATCGTAATTTCTTTTTTTGGTAAGACTATATGCTGGTTTGAGGATAACGATGATCGTAAGCAATATCCAGTAACTATGTCCAAAAGGAAAAAACTTTGAAACGCCATAACCAATAATCGTGGCTACCGCTACGCGCAGGGCATGTCTGAAAATATTTGATTGCAAACTAAAATTGTCCCTGAGTAATTTGAAATCGATATCCTGGTGAGTGACGAATTGTTTATAGTCGACTTTCTGCACAGATTTTTTTTCAATTTGCAGATCATATGTAGTATAGCTGTGTAAGGTATGCAGCCGGTCTCCGATATCTTCAATTCCATCCAGAATATGACGAAGATTGATGAATCCTTCCAGATTTGAAGTGGTCCTGTTTTCATCCCTGAATTCATTAAAATATAATTTCAATGCTTTAATATGTTTGTTCAGAGAATTGGTTTCTTCGGATGCTTTCCCGCTTTTTACTGCAATCCCAATTTCATTTAATTCATCCGCCATTTCAAAAAGCAGTTGCTGGAATCTCTGGAGTATATCAGCCTTATCAAAAGAGCGGTGCAGTAGCTGGTAATCCTGTTGCGAACTCAATACTCTTTCAAACAAATCGACCGTATCAAGAAAAATCATGACCAATATCCTGCCTATATGTGTGGATTCTTTTACAATATCCCTGCTCTTAAACAATAATTCTCTTACGAGATTTTGTTTTTCGTGTACAGATACCTGTTGTTCCAGCAAAAGCTGGTAATTTTTATCGTAAGTGATTTGTTTACCATAGAAAGATGCTTTGATGCGCAGAAAACCTGCAGTAGCCTGGATACAATCACCCAACGCCTGCTGAACCAGTTTATAAGGACGGAAGCTATATAGAAGCAAGCTCAAAAATGTATACCATAAACCGCCACATAGAACGTACAGTGCATTGATAACAATACCCCATCCATAATTACTCCTATCGATACTCAATACCATGATAAATAAAGCTGCAAGTCCGATGGAGCTGGCCCGGGTGCCGTATACACCAATCATGGAAAAAGAGAAGCAGAATAATGCAATTAATAAGCCTAATAAAACAGGCAGATGATTGGCAAAACCTGTAAGCAAAGCGACAAAAAAAATGATGAAGTCGCAAATGATCATAGCATTTCTGCGATGGTGAATCGGGCCCGCATTGTCAACCATAATTACG
>Ga0137407_10000497_pt1 | contig 26349 bp, 23 predicted proteins | sample CZOMad2_2_16fung_FD_108410 | JGI IMG/M metagenome (GOLD analysis project Ga0137407, IMG submission 108410) | Vadose zone soil fungal communities from Angelo Coast Range Reserve, California, USA - CZOMad2_2_16fungal (Illumina Assembly) | ecosystem: Environmental > Terrestrial > Soil > Vadose... | reverse complement strand
TCTTTCACGATGCGGTCTTCCAGGGAGTGAAAGCTGATAATTACCAGCCTTCCTCCCGTCTTAAGGACGCCGGGCGCTGCTTGCGTCAGCGCCTTCAGGTCGTCCAGTTCGCGGTTTACGAAGATTCGGATTGCCTGGAAAGTTCGCGTCGCGGGATGAATCTTGTGAGCTCCATGTCCTTTATTCATTGACCGGAGCGCAGCCGATATAACTTGTTCCAGATGAGCGGTAGTTCTCATCGGCCGCGCCCGGACAATGGCTCTGGCGATTCTCCGCGACCTCCTTTCCTCACCGAATTCGTAAATCACATTCGCGAGGTCTTCTTCGCGCATATGATTTACCACTTGATCGGCGGTGCGCTCTCCTTGCGGGTCCATACGCATGTCGAGCGGCCCTTCCGCCTGAAAACTGAATCCGCGCGCCGGATCGCCAAACTGCAACGAGCTGACGCCCAAATCGGCCAGCAGACCATCCGCGCTTGCGGGCGGAACGTGCCGGGCGATCTCCGCGTACGAGCTGTGCAGCAAAGTGATCCGCGGCAGCTCGCTCTTTTCCGCGAGTTCCGCCAAACGCTTGCGGGCCAGCTCCAGCGCCTGCGTATCTTTATCGAAGCCAATCAAATGACCCTGTGGGCCTAGGCGACTTGCGATTTCTAAACTGTGTCCGCCCAGTCCCAGGGTCGCGTCGATATAAGTGCCGCCGCGCCGGATTGCCAAAAAGTCGATCGCTTCTTTTAAAAGAACCGAAACATGGCCAACTGCCTGCCTTCCGCCATGCGCTCCCTCGGGAGCTTTGTTCGAACCAAAATCGTCTTCGCTCCGCGCCACTAGATGCCCAGTTCGTCGAGAGTCTTCTCATCGTCAGACGTGAACGGATGCTCTTCTATGTCTTTGCGATACCGCTCGATGCTCTGCACTTCCAGATACGTCAGGTTGCCGACTACCGCCACTTCCCCTTTGATCTCCGCCGACTCGCGCAGCAAAGCCGGAACCAGCAGCCGCCCCTGACCATCGATCTCCACCAACTGGCCGTAATAGTTGGTGCGGTTGAGAAACTTTTTCTTCGTCGGATTGAAATTCGAGAGCCGCGACAGCTTTTCTTCGATCCGCTGCCATTCCTCGAAGGGATACACTTGAGCAACCTTTCCATCCACGCTGGTGATGTAAAATTGTGTTCCGTACTTCTCGTCGATCAGACGCTTGAATTCCGCGGGGACCTTTAAACGTCCTTTTTCGTCCACTCGAGTTGGATGGTTGCCGCGAAACATTGTTCTTTCTTACTGCCAAACCGGCAATTGCCGGGAATAAGGAGGCGAAAACGGTAATTTCTTGCTGAATCCTGGGCTCGATCACCGCAATTTTGGGGTTATTTTGGTTCATTTTCCCTTTGTGCCACTTGGGACCACTTACCCCTAAATTGATCCTATTACTTACCACTTTCAACCACTTTAGACCACATCCTACGCCTAACTGGTTGTGTGTCAAGGGTTATTTTGTAGGTACATTGTTGAAATATCTTTGGGCTGGGGCACCTCCAGCGGCTTGTGTGAAACAAAGAGCAGGAATACAAGCGGTGGTGTTTACTAAGATGGTGCTTGCGCTTTCCTGAGCTGATTGCTCACATTCAAGATGACTTCCGTCAAGACTGCTTCGCGCGTTTCTGAAAAAATCCATGCCTTCCGAATGTCGCGCCACCACCTGCGCGATGCCAAATCAGCAGACTTAGTGACCATTTGCCGGGATATCTGTGGCGTGCAGGCGCAGGTGATGTCGGCGGGACGTCTTCAATTCTGGGCCCGGAACCACGGCATTGCATCCGCTGCGATTGATGCCGCTCTCTGGCAGAAGCGGACTCTGGTGAAGACTTCCCTGATGCGGCAGACGGTCCACTTGGTTCCGTCCGACGAATTTTCGCTCTACATTTCGGCGCTCAAGAAAAGCCGGTTGGAGGCTGTGCTGAGGATCATGGCCAAGTGTGGCATCAGCCTGCGCGAATCAGACAAACTGACGACAGATATCCTGGATGCAATCGACGCCGGTTGCGCGACTCGCAGCGCTCTGCGCGCAGCCATGCGAGCCAAAGCCAGCAAGAAAATGCGCACATGGATGGACCTGGTCTGGAGCATCGTGCGCGTTCCGGTGTCAGAAGGCCTGATCTGCTACGGGCCGGACCAAGGTAACGAAGTAACGTTCATCCGGACCGATCAGTGGCTGGGCAAGCAGAAACCGATTGCGGAATTGGAGGCGCAATGCGCTCTCTTCCGAAAATACCTTGCCGCCTACGGGCCGGCGACTGTCCGTGACTTCCGCCACTGGTCTGGTATCTCCATGAAGGACTGTCAGGCAATCCATGATTGCATCAAAGACGATCTGGTAGAAGTGAAGGTGGACGACGTAACTTGTTCCCTGCTGCGCCGAGACTACAAAGAGTTTGCAGAATCTGCTCCGTCAAAAGGCCGCGTCAAGCTTTTGCCGCACTTTGATTCTTATCTTCTGGCCCATGCCGAGAAGGAGCACTTATTGGCGAGCGTCCATTACAAACGGGTGTATCGCAACCAGGGCTGGATTTCGCCTGTGATTCTGGTTGACGGCAAAGTAACTGGAGTGTGGTCGTACAAGATGCAGGGGCGAACGCTGCTTATTCAAATCGAGCCATTTGCAAAACTATCACGCGCAATTCGCGGCGCAATCGAGCAAGAGGCAGCTGCTCTGGCAGTATTCTTTGATCGCGCACACGCAATTGAGTTTGGAACTCCGTAGTTCCGCTGCTGCGGGTTCAGAGTTCACGTACGCCATGTGGATTGATTCGCACAGTGGTGGACTCCAGGAATCGTGGGGCACAGCCGCCCTCGGCTGTACGAAAACTAAGATCAACAGCGAAGACACAGGCGAGGGCGCCTGTGCTACACGATTCTCTAAGCTACACTCATGCAAAGCGCTACATGCAAGAATAGTACGCGCAAAACAAGAAAGCCCCAGAACTACTTCCGGGGCCAAGTTCTTCTAGATCGGTCTTACTTGCCGTGGCTGTCTCGATGAATGTCATGCCGGTCTTGCCTGATGTCTCTCTTGTCGTTGTGGACATCCGTGCGGTCGTTGTGCAGGTCTCTTTCGTCTTTGTGGATGTCACGATTGTCGGCGCGCACATCGTGTTTGTCGTGGCGGAGGTCTTTTTGATCGTGCCGGATATCATGCCGGTCCTTCGCCACGTCACTCTTGTCACCGTTCTTCACGTCGTTGCGCAAATCGCGGTGATCATTCCTTAGATCTCTTTGGTCTTTGTTGATGTCGCGGCGGTCGTTACGCCTGTCGGCGTGGTCCTGGTTTAAGTCTTTCCGGTCGTTGCGGATGTCCTTGTGGTCATTGTGAAGATCTCGTTCGTCCCTCCTGAGATCGTGCCTGTCTTCTTTCACGTCACCTTGCGCGTAGCCCATGGATGCTGTTCCCAGTCCCAGTATCGCCAGTGTCAGCAGATGTAACAAATAACGTCGCATTGTGAAATTTCTCCTTTTTTCATGCCCCTCCACGGTCAAAAGTACTAACCCCGCCCGCAAAATTAGTTGCAGCCAGAATTACCGGCCCGAGCGCGCCTTAGAAAAAAAAGACAGAGAATGACCAAAGTCGCACGCGGCAGATGGATAACCATGGATTGCAAAAAATAATCCGGACGGTTTCCCGTCCGGATGCTTACGGCTTGAAGAATGAGGATATGTTCCTAGCAGGGGCCTAAGTCGCGGGGATAGAGAATGAACATTGGCGGAGCGTGCTTGCGTATTTCTTCATTGATATTGAGCGTCCAACCTTCAGGGTGAGCAAGCTGAGGGGGTTCGACTTGCATGCGGTAAAAGGAAGCAACCATGTTGAAAATAGACACTCCTTTTTGCCTGACGTCGTGTCGCGCGCGGACGTTGTCCATATTGACGCTGCCGCTCGCGGCCCCATTGATAACAACCAGGACCAACCCGCCGCTATTCGTGGTCAAGGGGAAGAAGTTTTCGTCTCCAGTATCGTAGTTTATAGCGCCTACGAGTGGTTTGGTCCAGGCCAAGCCCTGCGATGTTGTAGACGTGATACTCCCGCCGGCAACACTGCTTCTTGCAGTGACGGGCCCCAGCGCCAGTCCGAACATCCGAATGTGGTGCTGATCAAGGGCTTTTGCCACAGTTTTTGCATTGGCTTTGTGGTTCTTTTCCATGTCGGCCGCTATGACCACGATGGCGTCCCCGGATTGCGGATCGCCAAACGATTCAATTCCCTCCATCACGGCGTCAAGCACGCCAAGGCCAGCGTCTTTGCCTCCGTTGGAATCTCCTGCCTGGTCAAGCGCTTGCACAAGTTTGGACCGGTCTTCACCAAACTTGACTCCCTGTCCGGGGCCACGCGCAATCACGAGCGCAAACGAATCCTGCGGACGGCCCGCATCCATTACGCCCTGAAGCAGCTCAACCGCGACCCTGCGGCTTTCAGCGGGAAGATGTTTGCCAAACTCAACAACAAACAACACACGCCGTGGACCATCATCAAACGTGAGAGATTTGACAGCGACCGTTTTTTTCTGCACGGCCGCAGCAAAGTCTTGCGCCGCCAGACCACGGAAAGAATCACCATTGGCGCCGATAACGCCGATAGTAATCTCAGATGCTTTGCAAGCCTGCGCGATGCTACAGGCCGCCATCGACAAAACAATAAATAATAAAGCCAGAGTACGGGAAACCATACTGAGGAACCTCCTGGAAGCAGTAGGAAAACAGTAGCATTATAGCAAGTTATGATAGCCAGCTCATTTGCAGGACTACCGTACCTAGATGGGTTCCTTGCCTTGCAGGAGCTTTTACCGGCCGACCGGAAACGGCGGCTGCACGGAGAGCTTAGAAGCCGCAGCAGTATGTTGTTCCGCAAGTTTGCGGGAGCCGGCCCAAACCAACTGTAGTCCGGCAAATATTGCGATCATGGCAACAACGGTTTTGAGTCTGGCTGCGGGGATCCTGCGCGCCAGCAGGCATCCGAACACTACGCCCGGAACTCCACCGGCGAGAAGTTGCCCAAGCACAGGCATATTGATCGAGCCAAAGCTCCAGTGAAATGCGCTGCCAATGACGGCCAAGACCAGGCCAAACAATAAATCAGTCCCCACCACTTGAGCCGGAGCCATTTCCGAATAGTTCAAGAGCAGGACCGTTCCCAGCGCGCCTGCGCCGGCGGAGGAGAATCCTGCTTCAACGCCGATCGGCAAAGCCAGCCACGGAAGCCAACGAGAATTCTTCCGGGCAAACGTTGGATTCTGCATACGGCGAATAAAAGTCACGCTGGACGAGGCCGCCAGGATGAGGCCCAGCAGAATGATCACAAGCGGACTACCAGAGTCCCGGTCCAGGAAACGAAGCACCGCAGTTCCGAGCAAGAGACCTGGCACCGCTCCTTTTAACAAGAGCCACAGATACTTCGAGTGAATCTGCTTGTCGGCCAGGTAGAAAGGAGCGGCAATCAAGCGCAGGACGCCGGCAAAAAGAAACGCCGTGCCCACAGCTTCGCCCGAGGCCAGACCTGCGAGAAGCACCAAAGCCGGAACCGTAAAGCTCCCGCCTCCGATTCCGGTCATCCCCACAGCTATGGCAATGATGAAGCCGATCACGGAGTACATTACTTGCCTCTTTCAGAAAACGTATGGATGCCGCATTCCAATTTCGCGCCGTTCCACCGGCCGGACCGGGGGTTGTTGGGATCATCAGGAATTTTTGTGCACGGTTCACAGCCGATGCTCAAATAACCCTGATCATATTGAGGCAGGTAGCTCAGGCCGTTGCTGGTGGTGTAATCCCATACTTGTTGCCAGGTCCAATCCGCCAGGAGACTTGTCTTCAGCAGGCTCTTGCCGCTGGGCAAACGGTGCTGCTCCACTTTCTGGAGGTTCTTGCGGGTCGGCGATTGCTCGCGCCGCAAACCGGTAAACCAAATCTCATACGGCTCCAGTGCTTGCATCAGCGGCTCAACTTTGCGCAGCTGGCAGCATTGCGTTGGATCAACAAGGTATAGGATTCCCAGTTCCGACTCCTGCTGTTTGACCGTCCGCCGCGGAATTACATTCACCAGGTTGAGTTTCCATTCTTTGGCGATGCGATCACGGAATTCGTACGTCTGGGGAAAGTGATAGCCGGTTTCCAGAAACAAGACTGGGATCTCAGGAATCCGCTTGCGCAGCAGATCGAGCACAACCATGTCTTCCGCCTGAAAGCTGCATGTAAAACATGCGGGCCTCCCCGCGTGAGTTCTCAGGATGGTGTCAAGCACTGCGTCCGGGGTCAGGCTCTCGATGCTTTCAGCTAAAGTCGCGCTCATATCAATTCCCTTTCTCATTTTCGCCGGCAATACGTAGCGTGTCTGCCAAAGACACGATTTTTCGGATGGCGTCGGCGTCCTCTGTTGCCAGATCCAACGCACCAAGATCGAAATAGCGCTCCCCGGCCACTGTTCGCAGATCATCTCGCTCTTCCTGTTCCAAAGATGAGCTTGAATAAATCACGACAAAACCTGTTGCGTACAGAATGGCCCAAGAATCTTTTACGGAGAGCAGAGACGGGTCCGTTGCATCCACAACAATCGCTTTAAACCCTGCTTCAAAAAGCTTCCGTTCGAGTCGCGTCGCCAGGGCCGGTCTCGCGTTGATGGAGAAGATGGCCGGGTAATGCCCATGCCGACGGTAGCGCTCCAGGCTGGTCACCGCAGATTCCGGTTTTTGTTTTGACGATGCGGGCGAGGGACCGGCGCTTGCTGACGAAGGCCCCTGAATCATTCCCGCTCCAACCGTTGCATTGGTCAGCGGATCAATCAGGATGAAGCTGCCGGTGATCCGGTTCTTCTGGTAGGCATCAAAGAAAAGCGGGCTGCTGGTCTCGATCTCCACGCTCGCAATGTCGTTCATGTGCAGTTGCTCTGCCTGCTCCCGTTGCAGAGTGTGGATGTCTACACGATGAATAATCTTTGTTACCCTGGCCCGTACCTGACGCGAGGTTTGCTTGACCAGATAATTTCGTCCGGCAGCCAGGGGTTGCTCGTGCATCCAAACTACTGTGGCCTCAAAGCGCTGCGAAACATGGGGCAGGCCGTCCGCTGGCACCAGCATGTCGCCCCGGCTCAAATCGATCTCGTCTTCCAGCTTGAGCGTGACCGACATGGGAGCAAACGCTTCGTCGAGTTCTCCGTCATAGGTCACAATGGATTCGACGCGCGATTGCCGTCCCGACGGAAGCGCCGTCACAACATCCCCCACGCGAACCATCCCACTGGCTACGTGACCCGCGAAACCGCGGAAGGTCGCATCCGGCCGGACCACATATTGCACGGGGAACCTGAGATCTTTTGTTCGTGGAGCGGCGGCGAGCGGGACCGTCTCAAGATATTCAAGCAGCGAAGGGCCCGAGTACCACGGCGTTCGTTCGCTGCGCTCGACTACGTTGTCGCCGGCGAGAGCGCTCACTGGAATGCACTGCACATGCCTGATGCCGAGCCGCTCCGCCAGCACGAGAAATTCTTCTTCGAGGATGCGAAAACGCTCTTCGCTATAGTCCACCAAATCCATCTTGTTGATGGCAGCCACGACGGTGGGTATCCCCAGCAGCGACGAGATATAGGCATGACGCAGTGTTTGTGGCAACAGGCCCTTGGCTCCGTCCACCAGGATCACGGCCAGGTCCGCCGTGGAAGCGCCGGTGGCCATGTTGCGCGTGTACTGCTCATGACCGGGCGTGTCGGCGATAATGAATTTGCGCCGGGCTGTGGTGAAGTACCGGTAGCCTACGTCAATGGTGATTCCCTGCTCGCGCTCCGCGCGCAATCCATCGGTAAGCAAAGAAAAATCAACGGGCCCGGTGGAACGATTGATGCGGCTTTTCTTGATGGAAGCAAGCTGGTCTTCGTACACTGTTTTGGAATCGTGCAACAGCCTTCCAATCAAAGTGGACTTGCCGTCATCCACGCTGCCGGCCGTGGTAAAGCGCAACAACTCCTTATTCAGGTTTTGCTCCAGGAACAGCTTGAACTCGCTGCGCTCAGCGGTGTCTGTCACATGCGACATCAGAAGTAACCCTCCCGCTTCTTCATCTCCATGGAGCCTTCTTCATCATGATCGATCACACGGTTTTCACGCTCGGAACGACGAAAAGAAACCATCTCTTCGATAATCTCGGGGACGGTGCAGGCATGGGAGCGGATGGCGCCCGTGCACGGCACGCAACCCAGGGAGCGCATGCGGCAGATCATCCTTTGTGTTTTTTCACCGGGCAGGAGTTGATTGTCGGAATGAATCACCACGATTGAGCCGCCGCGTATGACAACTTCGCGTTCTTGGGCAAAGTAGAGCGGCACAACCGGGATGTTCTCGGCGTGGATGTAAAGCCAGATATCAAGTTCCGTCCAGTTCGAAAGGGGAAAGATCCGTATGCTCTCGCCTTTATCGATTCGTGAATTGAAAATGTTCCACAGCTCAGGCCGCTGGTTCTTGGGGTCCCATTGCCCGTGCACGTCGCGGAAGGAGTAGATCCTTTCTTTGGCCCGCGATTTCTCTTCATCCCGGCGCGCTCCGCCGAAGGCGGCGTTAAAGTTGCCTTCGGCCAGCGCATCCAGCAGGGATTGGGTCTTCAACAGACCGCAGCATTTCTGTGTCCCAAGGGCAAACGGGTTGGCCCCCGCGTCCAGGGCTTTGCGGTTTTGGTGGACGATCAACTCAGCGCCAACTTCTCGCGCATAGCGGTCGCGAAACTCGATCATCTCGGGAAACTTGTAGCCGGTATCGACATGCAGGAGAGGGAATGGAATCTTGCCGGGATAAAACGCCTTCTGCGCCAGACGCAGCATGACTGAAGAATCTTTGCCGATGGAATAAAGCATGACCGGCCGCGCAAATTCCGCCGCAGCTTCGCGCAGAATATAAATGCTTTCCGCTTCAAGGGCTTGCAAATGACTCAGTCTGCCTTCGTCCGAGACCGGGGCTGGCTCATTCACTACCCTGCCGGATACAGCTTCTTTGAACAACTCTTGTGATACTTGCATCATTTCCCTCTCTTCAATTGCACCCAAAAACACAAAACCCACCGGCCTGGTATCTGGCGGGTGGGGTTTAATTTCTCGACTAGTACTAACTTTAGAGTGTTAGCAGTTCACTAGCCTCCCGTCGCCAGAAGACACGCATCCGCAACACATACAACAAATATGCATGGCCTTCCGCGATTTACGGGTAAATATCATAGAAAAATCAGTATACACATCACCTAGAGTCATAGCAACGCTGAAAAATGCCAGGACGACAAGCTCATGCTCTCCAAGTCTCACACGTCAACTGAACGACAGATGGAGAAGCGGTTCTGCCTCAGCAAAAATCTGGACGAGATTTTTCACATGCCGCATCGACATGAAGATCCATGGCTTTGCGGAGCGCCTTCCAAAACTGAAGGTCGTCTCCGTCGAAAGCATAGCGACGGCCCAGATGCTCCAGGAGTAATTTGGCCTGCTGCGGTTGCAGAGACCACGCCCGCCGCAGCAATTGCTCTGGCCCGGATCCGTCCTGGGGAAAAGATGTTCCAGACTCTGCCGAGGACGCAAAAAATTGCGCCAGGCATTCCCAGAGCGAGCCACCCACTTCTCTTGTACTTAAGTCGACCAAAACCGTCTTTAGCACGGGAGAGGCTTCTCTTGGGTCAAGTATCCCCAACTGCCACTGCGTAATCCAGAGTTGGAACAGCGATGAAGATGTAGACGAGGCAGGTTCAAGATTCTGCATTTTTGATCTGCAACCTCTCAGTCGGAATTAAGCAACCGCGCTCTGGAGCGATGAGCTGCTACTACCCTTGTCCATCGGCAACGGGCGACTGAAGGTACAGACACTCAAGTAACCTGCCAGGTTCACGAAATCACTTACTTGCGTGCCTCACTTGGCTCGTTTTTTATTCGTTTTTATTTTCTGAGAGATCGAACTCTGCATCGGCGCGGGACACTGACCGTAAGGCCAGCGGCAGGAGTACACGGCCCCTGTGTGAACTCAATTGCAACCTTCCGCAATCGTGAATTAGGGCCTTTGCCCCACATCCCATGAAATAAAATAATGGTTTTGTAATCATCACTTTACAAGGTGTTTCCGCGGTCACAACTTGCATTGGGGGTTAGTATGTTGAATTACAAAAGTCCAATCACAAAAGGCACTTGTTTTGCATAGTTGCTTGTGCCGCGCGCTGGTAATTGGCATTGCGATTTTTTGATTTTTCAGCGGCGCTTCTAGATGGTCCCAGGTTATGTTTTTTGCTCGCCAGGTTATGTTTTTTGCTCGAAAGAGCCGAGTTGTGGAGAGTACAAAAGTGAAGTCGGCGGTTAGTTTGCGGGAAGGGTGTGCCTCAGAGACAGGCTTCACCCTGATTGAGACGCTGGTTGTTGTAGCGATCACCCTGGTTGTGGCAGGTCTTTCCATTCCGTCTCTCTCCCGGGCCATTGATAACGCAAGACTGAAGGCAGCCTCACAGAAGCTTGCCAGCCTCTATCAACAAGGACGCCTTCGTGCCACGCAGGACAATACTTACTATGAGCTTCCCGCCCGTGCTTCCAGATCGCGGACTGTCCAAGTCTGCCTTGATCTGAACGGTAATGGCAGATGTGAAGCCGGTGAGCCTGTCGTTGACTTTCCCAAACAGATCAAGCTCAGCAACGTTGGCGTACCAGCCCTGCCGGAAACAGGGTTTTCTCCGTTGCAGACGGAAAGTTCGCAAATGTACAACCAGCGAAATCACATGGTTCCAGGACTGGCCTGGAATGCTCGCGGCCTTCCCTGCCAAAGGACCTCACCTACATCTCCCTGCTCCAACTCTATTCCCGGAGCTGTGGGGTGGGTGCAGTACATCCAGTTTCAGCGCTCAACGGGCGATGTGAGCTATGCCGCCGTGACGGTAAGCCCAACCGGAAGAATCAAAACCTGGACCTATGATCCGGCAGCCAACGGAAACGGGAGCTGGCATTGAAGCGCTTGAGGAACGGTGACATGCAATCGCGGAGGCATGGAAAAAGCGCGTCGCGCGGATTCAGCCTGGTAGAACTAATGATTGCGATGGCAGTGCTGGCGATTGGGCTGCTTGGTGGGATTGCTTTCATCGCCGTGGCCACCGCCAGCAATGGCCGCTCAAGGTTGAGCACCACCGCCGCAACCCTGGCGGAAAGCACCATGGAACGGATTGTGGCGATTCCGCAAAAAGCTACAGGAGCAGCCGCGCTCACCTCTCTTACCGATTGCTCCGGACACACTTTCACCATGAACACAGCACCCGGTGGCTCCCCGCTTATCGCCAGCGGAGCTTTGGCGGGGACCGTGGATTATTCCCAGCCGACGGTGGCGGACTACTCGATGCCGTATGTGGCTTGCCCGTCGGGATCCGGCGTTACCTATGACATTCGCTGGAGGATTGAACCTGGGCCAACTCCTTCCACCCAACTGGTTACGGTAAGCGCCCGCAGCTTGACCGGAGCTGCGTCCCCGGCGGCACAACTTGTGCGCCCGTTCACCTTGTACCAGCTACGCGGAGACTACTGAGATGCGGCGGCGTCAGAATCAGGCAATTCCGGCGCCGCGTAAAAGAATCGCGCGCAAGGCCGCGGCAGCGGGTTTCACGCTGGTGGAAATCTTGATCAGCATGCTGGTCCTGGTCACGGTGACTGCTGCTGTGTTTGAACAGATTAACCAGATGCGGAAAAAATCCAGTTCTGAGGCCATGAAGGTTGATCAGAGTCAGGAAGCCCGTGAATTTGTGGACCAGACGGTGCGTGATCTGCACATGGCTGGTTATCCCAGTGCGGCCATGTACTCGGCACCGCTGGATGACACCAGCAAGGTGGCTGCCGGACTGGTCAGCCTATCGCCCACGCAAATACTGATGGAGGGCGATGTCAACGGTGACAGCTACGTCTCCAGCGTGAACATTTATTACGTGGCCAGTGACGCGAATGATCCCACATGTCCGTGTATCCGGCGGAGCGCCGCGCGCAAGATTCCGGGAAGTTCACTGGCCCAGCCCTCTTCCCCCAACTACACGGAAACCGAACATGCATTCCCGCCGGGTACGGGAGCAGGGCAATCCGGAGAAGACCTTTTCTCTTTCTACGACCAGAATGGAAACCTGATTGATGCCAGCGGGGGAATTGATATCTCCACTCCGGCGGGACAGACGGTGATCTCTTCCATTAAGACGGTGAAGATCAATCTCAGCCTGCTGGCGAACGTGCGCGATCCGGCCACCGGCGGGCTGATGCGCACGTCCATGTCAGCGACCGTGAGGTTGAATCAGTAATGAAGATAATGGCCCGGGCAAAACGCAAGCAAGAAAGCGGCATGGCTTTGCTGCTGACATTGTTTGCGTTGCTCTTGCTGTCTGCCATTGGTCTGTTCCTGGCACTGTCTTCAGATACAGAGACCCGCATTGACGCAAATTACGGCAGCAATCTACACGCCTATTACGCCGCCCGCTCGGGGCTGGAAGAAGTGCGCGACCGCGCGAAGTATCAGTCTGCACAAGGCGGGATCGCTGACTTATTGCCGCAGAATGTTGCCGGTGACTCCGGTGGAGTGCTTTACATCCTGAACCCCGCAGCCGGTGAAGTGGTTGATCCTACCAACGCCAGAAGTCTTTATTTTGACGACGAACTCTGCCATGACTACAACTCTGGCGCGTCCGCAGGGACCAAGTGCACCAAGATGCCTGGCATCGCGGGTTGGAGCCTGCCGGCGCAAACTTCGCTGACGCCTTCTACCGGGCCGCTCGGATACAAGTGGATCCGGATCAACATGAAGACAAATCGCATCGCCGCTCCCTACTTTGTGGACCAGACGGGCACCACTGCGCCCCTGGATACCCGCGTTTGCTGGGACGGGCAGACGGAACAACTCTCCCCTGGAGGAACAAGCCCTGCTTGCGATGCCAACGGCATGCAGACGGTGTACATCCTGACATCGCTGGCCGTGACTCCGAGCATCAATGGCCTGAACGGCTCACGCAAACTGTTGCGTTTTGAAGTGGCCGCACCTTCAATCCGTCCGCCCGGCGCCATTACCATTGAAACCATGGGAGCTACCAAGGCAAGCCCAGTTGCCACGCTAACGTCGGCTCTTACCAGCGGCGGCATCCCGCTCACCGCTGTCGATGGCCGTCCGCACACTCTTGACGGCGAGCTTTCCACCACAAATCAGTGCTCTTCCGTTGCGTCTGTGGCCACAAACAGCACTCAGGCCAGCGCTCAGCTACAACAAGCGTTGGACGCTGTACGGCAAGGCATTGTGCAAACGGCGAATGCATCCTGCAAAGCCGACGGCTCCGGCCTGGGCGGCAACACATGCACACCCGGCTTGTGGTGGGTACGCGGCACGGATTTGAATCCGCGATTTGCCACAGACAGCACTGGCGGAGAAGGAAATTTCGGAGTAATGGCGGGCGGTCCGAGTGATGGCAGCCAGTCGCTTGAAGCGATGACAATGACCAGCAGCTTCACTGCTCTCAACCTGGCTTCGCCACAACTCTATGCCGTATCGGCATCATTTGCGGAGCACATTCCGGTGGTGATTCTGCCTGCCAATGCAACCGCGCCTTTCGTCGGCAATCAAGGCAACCAGGCGGATGCAATTATCTATCAGGCATCCCAGGCGCAAATCGTTCAGAACGAGATTGCGGCCATTCATGCGTTCGTAGCAACCAGCACGGACCAGGCGAACTATTTCTCCGCGCCGTCCACAAATCTGGCCATGTCGTACGGAACCCGGTCCGAGCCCGCCGTGGTGGTGATCACTGGATCAGGCATGAAGCTACAGAACACTACTTTGGCTGGCTATGGAATTCTTGTGGTTCCGAATGGGCTGGAAATCACCAATGCCACTTTGCAATGGAATGGCATTGTGGTGGTGCAAGGCGCGAACGGCAAGTTCGTGATTGGCGCGGGCGCAAATGGATTCATCAACGGCGCTCTGCTGCTTCAGTCCGGCTCAGCGATGAATTTACAGACCAGCGTAGCGGGCGCGAACGCCTTCAGGCTTCTCTATAGTTGCGAAGCAATTGATCTGGCTTTTGCCTCCAGACCTTTCAAGATCGTTTCAGCTTCTGAAGTTTCCTTCTGAGCTCTCCCTATCGCCCGTAACGAACGCTGCGGCCGCCCAGCAGGCGAGCAGGCAGAAAGATAATAGCGCGAAGCAGTTCCAAGACTCCGCCCACGGCAATGCCGACGATCCGGAACGGGAGCAAAAGCAGCCACACCAGCGGATACACAACTAACGCCACAAGAGCCAGCGGCCAGCAAAGCACTAACAAGATGCACCACAGCAAGAAAGTCATTCTGTCCCCTTGGTTTGTAACCACTAGTTTGTAATACGCTCAGGCGCGGGAAAAGGTTCCCGGGTAAAAGAACAACGGCGACGTGGGATGAAATAACAAGAACCCGCGACGTGCCCGTGTTCCTCGGGCGCCTATGCCGCGAACGATATCCACTCGAACTAGGCACCGAAGGTTACAGGCTTTTTTCATGGAAATAGCCTTGGCCACGAAAGTCCGGAGCGCAATTTAAAAACCTTCCGCTGTTAAGAGCCGGCCAGCCAGGTTAAATTTTTTGCCCTGAATCGCTCGGTAAATCTGCGCGGACTTGACACCATCATGCTTCGGACTCTTCTGGTATTTATTCACGCGCAAGTATGCGAGTTGCTCGAGCGATTCCAGGTAATCTTTGTGAAAGGTCCTGGGCTCCAGCCTTTTTTCCGTAAGCAGTCGATTTTCCACTTGGGTGATATTTATCAGCTCTTCATCCGTATGGGTCCAGAGCACCCATGCTTCCGGATTTATCCCCTCGAGTTTCAAGAACTCTGTCCACCCGGAAACAGAAGCGCCCTTGCGATAGCGGAGCGAGTGCCCCAACTCGTGCCCCAGCGCCACGGAAGTAGGACTCAGTCCTTCCCGTCCGGACGTGGTCATGACCCGGTTCTCTGAATCCTTGTGTTCGGCAATGTAATTGACCATGCTACCTGTCCCCTGATTGAACAGATACTGCCTCTTTCCCAGAACCACCCCATCTGGATCGCCTTTGGTTTTGTGCCGTCTGGAGGCCAGTTCATAGGTAGCAATTGGATCGTCATCAGAATCCAGGTCCCAATAAGTAGCGGGATTGGACCCCTTGGCCGTTTTAGGTGACGCCTTTGTTTGATCGAGCGCTTCGACGTCCCAACCGGACGACGGGATGGTGCCTTTTTTCTGTTTCCAAAATCTTCCTTCCAGCACGTCATGGTCCTTATTGCTCCCGGGAGCGATCGTGATGTGCTGCGATGGATCGCTCCCGTCCTTGTTGGCTTCCGTGACCACCTTGCGGCCTTCAGGCCCCTGTAATAAGCGGGCAATGCTGGCCAGGGCCTTGACGCGAAATCCCGCATGGTCGCGTTCCAGCCCCGTTCCCTTGTTCTTTTCCTTTTCAGTAACTTTCAGATTGCCTGTTCCTCCCACGATGCTTTGCCAGGTCTTTGCGACCTCGGCCTTCTCTTTCTTGGACAGGCCCTTTTCGGAAACAGGCAATTCATTTTGGAAAGCCAACAACTCTTTGATCTGCTTTTCATGTTCGGCCTGAGTTTCATCCAGGAGTTGCAGCATGAGCGCTGATTCGGGAGCGTCCTTAATTCTGGCGACGCCGCTATCGCGAAAATGCTGATGGATGCCCTGCTCAAGCTCGGCCAGGACCCGGATCCGTTCCTGGCGGTAAAATTTTCCGTTGTATTCACTCACATATCCGTACCCGTAACCCCAAGCGCTTCCGTACTCCGTCAATAATTTTCCGATCTTGACGCGCGTGTTGGTTGTATCAACGGCCTTGTACCGGCCCAAGAAGGTTTTGCCCGCCATCAGACACTGAATAACTTGTCCGGTTGGAACGGAATTGCTCTGTGGTCCGTGCTGCATGTCTTCTTTTAGCTGCGCCAGAGCCCTCGACCCAGCGCTGCCGTTCATCATCGCGGCCAGTTGGGTGAGGCGGCCATCGGTGGCCGCTGCCGGTTGCTGCTGAGTCCGCGAGCGCGCAAGCTCAACAGCGGATTTCTGCACTACACCAGCATTGGGTTGAACGGTCTGCTTCATTTCTTTTCGTTTTTATTGAGGCCTATACGATGGCCGCCTTCGTTCATCACGCCGGTAACGTGGCCCAGATTAAAAACGACAACAACTGGCAAGTTCCTTCATTGCCGGTTCTCCCCCATGAGCAAGACAGGCTTAGAGCACATTGGGGCATCGCGATACATGAACACCGTAAAATCATCGTCTAAATATCCGCCGATTGATTCCACCCGGGAAGCAAGACTTCGACAAAATGCCATGACTGCGCCGCGATCATGACCGGTCAGCAAATCATGCTGCTGAAAGACGGCGGCGTCCAACATATTGAAAGCCAGCGCGTTTTTTGCAGCGGCAAACAGTTTGCGGATCGTACTGAAATAATGGCCGGGATTCCCGCTGCGGTAACAGAAAGCTCCACTGGCGATCACGTAATCCAGCCGCGGCAGTTCGACCTGCGTGAAATCCGCGCAATAGAAGCCAGTGGCCGGGCGGCTGCCATATCTGGCCTTCGCTTCGTTGATAAACTCGGGCATCTGGTCGAGACCAAGGTAGCTAAACTCAAGGCAATACTGGTCCAAAAATCCTTTCAGGTCACCATAGCCGCAACCGGCATCAAGCAGCGAGCACCCGCTAAAGTCCCCTAGTTGCAGCAGCACCTGGAAGCGCCTGAGCTGGCTTTCCTGTCCGCGCCATCCCAGCGCCTCAACCGTCCTTCCATGAAATTCACGGATGCGGTGGCGGTGGTAGCGGATCACGCTTGCTTTCTCGAATAGGTTCATGGCTTTGAACTGCTGAACAACGATAACGGAGGATAAATTCCTTCGCAGGGAACGGACTTGAAAAACGGCTGCCGGAAGGCATGGGAACCTTACCGCGGATTCTCGCGGATGAGCGCGGATACTATATGTCCAGGCACGACGTTCTGCGCGACAATGGCAAGAACTAAAGGGCAGCGCTTCCGTGCTTTGTTTGTTCATAGCGCAAATGCGCCGCCACAAGCCTGATCTGCTCAAACGTTATCTCCGGCGGCAAGGAATCTTTGAGTGGTTTAATTCGATCCATGCCGTGCTGGGCGCAGGCTTTTTCAATCTCGGCGTATTTCTCCGCTTCGACCCAGCCAGACTGGAAGGCCAGCTCTCCACCTTCCACCATGGAAGCAACCAGTTCAAGCACGCTCCCGAGCTGGCGTCCGCGCATCCGGGCGATCTCTTCCAGCGTCTTGCCCTCCAGCACCAGCTTAAGGGTTTCCTGGCGGGCCGGAGGCTTCTTCTCCGTTGTTTTGTCGGCGCGGGCGCCCTGCTGGAATTGGCGGATCGCTGCCAGAATCTCGCGTCCATAGGATTCGGTCTTGCGCTCTCCGAAGCCGTGAATCCCACGGATGGCGGCCAGCGATTCAGGCATCACACGGCACAGTTCTTCCAGAGAAGTATCATGCATCACGGTGAAAGCGGGAATGCCCTGCTTCTTCGCCACGTCGCGCCGCCACATGCGGAGATATTCGCGCAATTCGTTGTTACCTTCGAACGCGATTGATGGCGATGCCGTCCGCGCCTCTCGCGTGCGGCCAGCCGCAGGCGACGCACTTTTTCGGTCCGCTGGCCGCGAGGCCGTGTCGCTTTTTGCAAGCCAATCCGGCGCGGACGCGCATACATCACAGGCACCGCACGAATCCCACTTGGGTGTTTCGCCAAAATGCAGGCAGATCTGGCGATGGCGGCAAGTTCCCGACTGAACATAGCCGCATATTTCGTGGTAGCGCTGCCAGGCACGCTGCTTCTCTGCCGGATCGGTGACCTGATCGATGAAATAAGCCAGCAGGCCAACATCGCGTTTCTGCCACAGCAGAACGCAATCCGAGGGCTGCCCATCGCGTCCTGCGCGTCCGGCCTCCTGATAGTACTGCTCCACCGATTTCGGCAGCGATAGATGAATCACCGCCCGCACGGAAGCTTTGTTGATGCCAAGACCAAAGGCCAGCGTGCCCACCAGCACCGGCACCTCGTCCGACATCCAGCGCTCCTGGTTGCGCTTGCGTATGTCATTTTCCATTTGCCCGTGATACGGGACGGCGGCGATTCCCTGCTCTTCCAGAAAGTCGACCGTCTGCTCCACCTTACTAATGGTCGGGGCATAAACAATCACGTGGCTGCCGGCGTAATGACGCAGGGCGCTGACCAGAAGATCGGGCTGCGTTCGCGCATCGCACTCTCGTGTTACGTATCGCAGATTGGAGCGGTGAAAGCTGGCAATGTACTTGTGCGGATTGCGCAGACGGAGCTGGTCAATGATGTCATGCCGGACCCTGCGCGTGGCGCTGGCGGTAAACGCGGCGATAGGAAGATCGGGAAAGTGTACGCGCAAAGAGCTGAGCTGACGGTAGTCCGGCCGGAACTCGTGTCCCCATTCCGAAATGCAATGCGCTTCGTCAATCGCAAACAGCGACACAGGCACACGCTTGAGCCAGGGAATGGTGTCCGGGCGCGCGAGACGCTCAGGTGAAAGATACAGCAATCGGAACCGGCCTTCCTCCGCCTGGCGCGCGATCTTGAATTGCTCGCTGCCGGTAAGAGAGCTGTTCAGCATACCCGCTGGAATTCCCATCTGTGCAAGTTGGGCCATCTGGTCATGCATGAGAGCAATAAGAGGTGACACCACGACCACAGTTCTGTCCGGCAACAATGCAGCCGGCAACTGATAGCAGAGTGACTTTCCGCCGCCGGTGGGCATAATCACGCAGGCGTCATGGCCTCCAAGCAGACTGGCAACAATTCTTTCCTGTAACGGACGGAAAGAATCGTAACCCCAATAGCGGTGTAACGCCGCTAATGCTTCAGCGATGGAGGACATTTAGGGAGTATAAATCCTGAGCCTATTGGCCGCGCGAGCAAGAGGCATGCCGAATCCTCTAACGAATTTCAATGATTCGATCGCCAGTCTTCAGAGAAGATTCAATTAAAGACCAGAGGCGGTCAAACGTTGATAGCAAATTTACCGTCCGGCAATTGCCAAGCCGCACCCAGAGGAACTTTATTTTGCTTTTGGATTGGCTGGCAAGATAAAGAAAATCCTCGTCTTTGCTGACGATGATCCGTTCATGACTCTCTGCATAGCGACAGATCTCAGTGTCCGAAGCTTGAGCCAAACCAACATCAAGAACATGCTCGCAATCAAAACCGCGTTTGCGAAAGTAGTGTGCAAGAGCTGGTGGCAGTTGGTTATCAACAAGGAATTTCACGAAGTCCCAAGTACAACGTGATCAGTCTGATAAGCAGCGTAGTCAATTGCCGCGAGAATATCCTCGCGCTCCAAGGAAGGATAGTCGGTCAGGATTTCCTCAAACGAAGCTCCGGCTCCCAGTAATTCCAGAACATCCGTCACCCGGATCCGCTGGCTACGAATGCAGGGACGTCCCCCACATTTGCCTTCTTCCACGGTGATGCGGCCAAGACGTTCGAGGTTCATAAGACATACTCCAACCCTAAGATAAGTTATCTCCCTCGCGATAGCAAGCCGGCAAAAGAACGTGAAAGTTACTCTCAGTCATAGCTCTAAACGTAAGCGCTTGTCGCCGTCAGCACGGACAAGAAGCGATGCCCAAGAAACAGTGTTTCCCAGGCATCCTTGTCCCTGACTCGACGGAACTCAGCGAACGTCGAGTGTTGTAACGCTGTACGCAGGCAAGGTCAGTGTCAACGACGAACCGCTTACCGCCATGTGCCCGATGGGAACCGGCATTACCGGGTTTTGTCCTTGCGCTGTAGTGGCGGTCATCTGATACATGGATGCCGTACCGGTTAAGTTGACTCCGTTGATCGCCGTCACCTGGGATGACGCAGAACGATTGATGGCCACAAAAACGACCCGGCCTGGGGTTGTGCTGTCCGTACTCGCGTAGACCACCACATTCTGGACATTGCTGGAGGTTGATTGGAGCGAAGTATCTCCGAAGTTCGCCCTGGAGCCGTCAAAACCGCGGAAGGCACGGAAGCCCGCAAGCGCATACGAGAAGGTTCCGCCCGGAGGCCAGAAATTCGCCGCGAAGACGCCCTGGGTGCCGAAAATTCCCAGGTCATCCGCCTGCGCAACCGTTCCGGCAATATTGTTCCACGCGCCGCTTTCGTACTCGGTGATGGCAATCTTCATCCCGGGAAACTCGGAGTTGATCTTCGCCTGCAACCGTCCCAGGATATTGATGGGGGCGTTGCCAAGCACCTGGTTGGGCCACGGATTGCTGTTGCCCGGATCAGTAAACGTTGCGTCCCAGAGATTGCGTGGGCTCTGCACAACCAACTGCATCTGCGCATCGCTGAGGCTGGTGCTGGTGAGGTTGAGGATGCGCGTGCCGTTGGAATCGTAGTCCTCGGGATACCAGTGAAAGTCATAAGCATCCACAAGGGGCTTGCCATAGGCTGCGGAAGCGGTCTTTAACGCCTGTAGATATTTGTCCGTAAACCAGTTTGTTCCAGTCGGCGTTGTAGCCAGTTCGGACTGCCAGTTGTAAATGCCCAGGAAGCCGTAATGCACTGGTCCAAAGATGACCAGGTTGGGGAACTGGTCTTTCAAGGCTTTCGTCAGGTTGATCGTTTTGGTGATGTAGTTGTCAGACGTAATCCGGGTCGCCCCCTGCACTTCCAGATGGGTCGAATTCCAAAGCTCCGGTTCATTGTCCAGGCTTACGAAGGTGGGCAGGGCCGTGGTCCCGCCGAACATCCCTGCGCCGGGGAATTTCTGATCCATAGCGAACAGGAACTCGTCCATATAGACGTTAGCGTCGCTGGTGGGCGGCGTAGTAGTGAAAGCAGCGTTCGTCACTGTGCTCTTCTTGCCCACCACGGTCTTGAATCGTGTCAGGTCGGGAGGATTCGCTGCGCTGACATTGCCATTCTCGTCCGCCGACACCAGACCTTGAAGCTGTACCGTCAGCAGCGTGGCCATGCCCGCGGCTTGGTCGGCAGCAATCGTTGGGCGCACAGCTTCACCCGGTGTGGTGCTGCTGCTCAGGAAATTGTCGTTACTGTACGGACCGAAATCGCTTCCGGCATTCGACGCGTTATTTTCCCAGTTGTAGGCTGTCCAACGATTGCCCCCAAGGCGATTGAGCGTAAGGTTGAGCGGAGGATTGGGAATGCCTGCGAATGAATTGATTCCATAGATCCAGGGTGAGATTGGGTGGGTCTTGGTTGGATCGATGGTGATGGTGACATCGGCCGGCAAAACAGCTGGCGTGGCGAAGACCTGAGCTGAGTTGGGACTCTCGCCTGCGGAGTTCAAAGCAGAAACCACATAGAAATATGTTGTACCGTCGGTCAGGCCGGTGTTGGTGAAGGTGGCCGCGGTGGGCACGCCGACGTTGGTATACGGTCCACCATTCGTGGTTGACCGTTTGACGTTGTAGCTTGTAGCGCCCAGACTTGCGGTCCACGACAGCACAACCTGCTGATTACCGGCTTTGGCTGTGACCCCGCTTGGCGCCAACGGACGACCTCCGCCCTGTGCGCCGCATACGTTCCCATTGAACGCGAATGACGCGGGAACCGCATTGGCGCCCGTGGAGTTAGCGACAAACCCGATGCCGCTCACCGTCCCGCCAGCGGGAATACTTCCATCATAGTTCGCATTCACGACGGTGATGTTCTGACCTTGGGCGCTGACAATGCCGCCCCACAAATTAGTGATCTGTTGATTGCCATTAAAAATCCACTGGAGTGTCCAGGAATTGAGTGCTGTAGTCCCGGTATTGGTGATCGAAATACCCGCCTGAAAACCGCCCGGCCAGCTGTTTGTGATCGAATAATTCACGCTACAGTTCTGTGCCATTACTGAGGAAAAGGAGAACATGCAAAAGGTGAGGAGCATGGAGAGAAAGCGAAAACGAATCATCGGGGTACCCTTTCGATATGGGTTACCAAATCGTTTTGGTAATCTATTTCAGCAATTTTGATATCTTCAACCTGGTTCTCAGCCGATGTCAAGGTTACTGACGCCTTAGACGCGGAAAGAAACTGCCACTATGACCGCCGTTGGGTCAGCGAATCCCAGAACAGGACGAATTGCCTAAAATGGTATTTTCGAGCCGCAGCCGCTCTCATGGAAGTGTATCAAGGTGGTCGCAGTCGTAGAACTCAGATTTCCGAAGTCCGGTAAGCGGGTGGGGTTTCTCTTTTATTCTGAGCCTGATGTCTGAAGAAGCGCCGGCGTATGCGCAGATCTGCTCAGCAATTTTCTTGTAAATGCGTGGTTCCGGATAGACGGGTACATTCAGTTCACCGTAGGCCCACCGGTTGATATCCAAGAAGAACGGTTGCGTGCTCTGCCAGATATGTTGGTGTATTGGCGCAGGAAGGCGGTCTATCACCGAGGGGCTGACATAGATAACGGCCTGGTCTGTATTCCCAGAATAGAGAGCTGATGAAAGGTAAGAATCCCAAAGATCAATAAAACTAAAAGCCGGGAGCACTGCAAATAATAGTAAGGCTGCAACATGAAAGCCGTTCTTCGGAACAAGGATTTTGCGCGGGCTTTCCTTGTCTTGCCAAAAGAGAATCAGAACAAAAAAGACCATGGCGATGTTCCAGGGCCACACCACGGTGTTTTCTCGGCTGGAAACAAGCAACCCAAGGACAACCATATGTATCGCAATCGCGAGTGCGACCGATACATTCCGGCACCTGCGCGTGACCAGACCTACGGCAACGGAAATTTCCAGCAGAGGGATGAAGAGAGCCAACAGTGGTGGAAGTTTTTTCACAGTGTCCGGCAAATGATGGAGCACAGGACCTGCAATATCGGGCCAGGTCTCCCGGACAAAATTAGCATTAAGCTTTTGCAGTCCACTCCAGAAATAAGTACAGACAACGATCAGACGGCAAGCGTTAAGTGCCGCCTGCTGCTTCTGGGCTTCCGGTTTCTTCCACGCGCAAAGTCCTATCGCTGCAAACATGAATAGGTATTGATAGAACCAGGGCTGCCAGCGCGTTTGGTCCCACAGACTCAGCATTCCGGCAAGAAGTAGAAAAAGGAGAATAAGTCTTCGTGGGTGAGCAATGGCGGCGATCGCCAGCAATAGGCCGAGCAGTAAAACGAGCCAGATGTAATCGAACGGAAAAGGGACCGCAGGCAACCAGCCAGTTACGGGAGATAGTGGAAACAGGCGGGATGAAATCCAGAGTCGCCATGACAGACCGAACCCGCAAATGAGTGCGACGGCGAGTGTGATTTTAAGCCAGACGAGTTTCTGCTCGGGCCCGATCCAAAGTCTTTTGGCCCGGATCATCGGCTTGCGTGCAATAGCCACCTGCTCGGTTGTCCCCAGGGTTCATTCTCCATCGAGCCGGAGTCAAGTACGTCTACGCCAATTTTTTTGCTCTTCGCCTAGCCGCCGTTGCACTTATCGGCAAAACTTTTGTCCGCAATCGACACCGTGCACAGCGAAATGCTGTTTACAGCTTTAGATCTCGTCAAAAAAACTTCTGTCCTCGGTCATCACTACGTTGCATTTGCTCCCACCGGTATACCCTGGGCCTGGTGCACAAGAGCCAGCATCCGCGAAAGATGGAGCAGCAGCTGTTGCGCTGATGACCGGGCTGCGGAGTAATGATTCCTGCGCGAAGCCGTATCAGCCAATCACGGCATCATGTTGCAGTAACGTCGATCTCACGAGAGTGTGCTTTTTCTGTATGCCGGTCTCGCAAGCCCAGCAGGTAGAGTAGTGCGTCCAACCCCATAATGGAAATAGAGTGTTTTGCGTCCCTGCGGACCAGAGGTTTGGCATGAAAGGCAACGCCCAGGCCTGCAATGCTCAGCATAGACAGATCATTCGCGCCATCGCCGACGGCGATGGTCTGCTCCAGGGCGATTCCTTCCTGGCGGGCAATCTGCTGTAGCAGTTCGGCTTTGCGTTTTCCGTTCACGATCTCGCCGGCCGGCTCTCCCGTAAGCAGGCCGTTCTTTATGTCCAGTTCATTTGCGTATACGAAGTCAAAACCAAGTTCGCTCTGGAGGGTGCGTGCAAAACAGGAAAAGCCACCGGAAAGAATAGCTGTTTTGAACCCAAGAGTGCGCAGTGTGCGCATCAGGCGGTGCGCGCCGGGCGTGATCGGCAGCCTGGCCGCAACTTCTTCGAGAACGCCGGAGGAGAGACCCCGGAGAAGGGCCAGCCGGCGGCGAAAACTTGCATCAAAATCCAGCTCTCCACGCATGGCAGACTCGGTAATGGCCGCCACCTGCTCGCCCACTCCGGCCAGACGCGCCAACTCATCGATCACTTCCATCTGGATCAGCGTGGAATCCATGTCAAAGACAATGAGCCTGCGATTGCGGCGAAAGATGGAATCCTCCTGGATGGCGATATCAAAGTCGGCCTCGTCGGCGAGCGTGAGCAACTCCCGGCGAAAGCCGGCAGCATCCACAGTATCGCCGGAGAGGGTGAATTCGACGCACATGCGCGGTTCGTCCTGGTCCTGGCTGGAGCCACGCAGCGAAAGCCGGTCCATGATGTCAATGTTCAATTCCTGGCGAAGGAACACGGCGGTTACCGCCGCAATGTGCGCCGCCGAAAGCTGCGGCGCCAGCAAGGTCACGATGAACCGGCTCTTATGCTGGTTCCTGACCCAGTTGCTGTATTGGAGCTCAGAAATCCGGCTGATGCGGACCGCCACTCCCAGCTTCCGGGCATTCTCTTCGATTGTTTCTTCGACTGCATGGCTGCTGCTCAGACGGCCAGCCGCATGGACACTCTCTGGCACGCTGACCATCAGCCCCAGCGCCAGAGCATCATGAATCACCGCCTGGCCAATATCCAAAATGATCGCTCCCGATCCGGCCAGTGCACGGGCGAAAGCGTTTGTCAGTCCGGGTTGGTCGTGTCCACTGATCGTGATAAGAAGTATTTGGTCCATGGAACAAAGCAATGTTCATCTTAACGCAACGCCACTTTCTGGAGCCGCTCTGGATAGGACACTAGCCGACTTCAACGTGCCGGATTCCTGAACACGCTCGCGCTGAGCCTCGCCATTTCAGGAAGGAAATCTGAAGGGTTGTCAAAATGAGGACGTCATCCCCGGGCAGAGCATTGCGGGCTAGAGTGGTTAGCGCTGGGGGAGAGCAAGAATTATTCGCGCTCCACGATTACAAGGTATTCCGCGCGTCCAGAGTTAAACGTAAGGTGGGTGATTGTATATTCAATCGGAACAAAATTCGGGTCGTTGAGCTTGGCCTCAAGTTCCTGGGCGTCTTTGGCGAAGATGACCCGATAGCGATCGCGATTAGTTCGAGCTGTACTCATGCCTCGATAGTCTATGCGAAGGGCAACATCTTGGCAACGGGATACTCTCTGGGTATGCATGGCTCGACTGAACTGCTGCGGACGAAGCGGGTAGCCCTTCCATCCGTAGTATTCCGCCAATACGCCGTCAAAATCGACCGCAATGGTCAGTTGAGGTTCGGGTTGCTCCTGCACCTTCGCAAAATCTGTGCTTGCATCAGTTGCCATTCGCCACCTGTTGTCTGGAGCGGGCCGCGACGAACGCCAGCACCGCGGCTACGACCTTGTTCTTGGAGGCTTTGATGGTCTCCTGGTCGGTAGCGCATTCCACATCAGGCGCAAGTGGCGGCTGGTAAGGATCGTCGATGCCAGTGAATCGGTCCAACTGCTTTTGCCGGGCCCGTCTGTACAAGCCTTTTGGATCTCTTTGTTCACACACAGCAAGAGGCGCGTTGACGTACACTTCCATAAAATCTGGAATAGTGTCACGGAGTTTCTGCCGCGCGGCGCGGTAAGGCGATATGACTGCAACCAACACGATAACTCCATGGCGAGCCAATCGTTGAGCCACAACACCGATCCGGCGAACGTTTTCATTGCGGTCTTTCCGACTGAAACCCAGATCGCTATTCAATTGTTGGCGGACGATATCTCCATCGAGCGTTTCAACCTTGAATCCGTGTGCCAATAGTTCCTTGGAAACAGCATTACAGATAGTCGTCTTTCCCGCACCACTAAGACCGGTGCACCAGACTACAAGGCCAGTGGGCTGGTTCCTTGTCATAGACGTAGCGACTGCGCACACTGAGAAAACATGGATTTCAGTATAAGTGATTGGAAATATGGTTCGCCCTAGGAGACGATATTAGAACGCGACCTGCTAACTACTGGAGTGATTGTCTGGCGGAAGTCCCGATCAGACCTGTTGTCCCATCAGCAGTACCCTAGGAGGTACGGCGGCAAGGCAACGAACCGTCTAAAAGCCCTCCGA
>Ga0137407_10000496_pt1 | contig 26367 bp, 27 predicted proteins | sample CZOMad2_2_16fung_FD_108410 | JGI IMG/M metagenome (GOLD analysis project Ga0137407, IMG submission 108410) | Vadose zone soil fungal communities from Angelo Coast Range Reserve, California, USA - CZOMad2_2_16fungal (Illumina Assembly) | ecosystem: Environmental > Terrestrial > Soil > Vadose... | reverse complement strand
GTGCCATCCGGCGTCGAACTTCGATCCGGGCCGCGTGCCCGGTCATCCCAAGTGGCATCTGGCACCGCCCTCGATGGCGTGGCAGCGCCGCTCGCTCGCCGAGATCTGTGAGCAGGTGAAGGACCCCATGCGGAACGGCGGCCACAGCCTGGATCAAATCGTGGAGCACATGACGAACGACACGCTGGTGGGCTGGGCATGGACCCCGGGCGCGGATCGTGAGCCGGCGCCGGGGACGCAGGCGGCGTTGGGCGCGCTGGTCAAAGCGTGGGCGGAAACCGGTGCGGTCTGTCCGGTGGGCCGCTGAAAAGGGCCCATCTGCTTCGTTGGCGACTTCGCCGCCGCCTCGCATCTGGGCCCTTTTGAGCGGCCCATGCGCTGTCAGTGCTTCGTAGCGCGCAGCGATGCGACGCGCTCGTAGTTCGCGAGGAACGGGCGGTCAGCTGCGCATGACGGCGGCGAAGGCGTCCAGCCTCGGTAAGACCGCGTCGCGGCCTTCCGACGGGAGGCCGAAAATTGCGCGTTCGACGCCGGCGGCCGCGAGGGCGTCGATGGCCGGCTTCTTCGGTGGCGCGAAGAAGATCGAGACCGGCGCGGACTTCGGGTCGCGGCCGGCTTTCTTCAGACGCTCGCGGAGCTCGGGAATCTTTTCGACCGGATTCGTCTTCGGGCGCATGATCGGCATCCAGCCGTCACCGAACTCCACGACGCGATCGAACGTGGTCGCGCCGTCGCCGCCGATGATGATCGGCGGGTGGGGCTTCTGGATCGGCTTGGGATCGGCCCAGATCTTGTCGAAGTTCACGAAGTCGCCGTGGAACTCGGCCTCGCGCTTGGTCCAGATCTCCTTCATCGCCAGCACGCGCTCGCGCAGGAGCCGCCAGCGGCTCTTCCACTCGGTTCCGTGATTGGCCATTTCCTCCTGGTTCCAACCGCCGCCGATGCCGAAGAGCACGCGGCCGCTCGATAGCCGATCGAGCGTCGCGACCTCCTTCGCCATCGTGATCGGATCGCGCTCGATGACGAGGCAGATGCCGGTGCCGAGCTTCAGTCGCTTGGTCGCGGCGCCCGCCGCCATCAGCGCGACGAACGGATCGTAGGACGACCAGTAGTCTCTCGGGAGATCGCCGCCGCCCGGCCAGGGGCTTCGCCGGCTGGCGGGGATGTGCGTGTGTTCCGGGAACCACACCGACTCGAAGCCGCGCTCCTCGAGCGCCCGCGCGAGCTCGTCCGGTGCCATCGCGTACTCGGTGGGGAACATCACGACGCCGTAGTGCATGACGACCTCCTTGGGTCGATGTAGCATACGCCGAGTGACACCTCCTCGGCACGTGATCGTCTGCGGCGCCGGCGTCGTCGGCGCCTCGGTCGCCTACTTTCTCACCCGGCGCGGCATTGCCGTGACCGTGGTCGAGCGCTCGGGCGTGGCGTGCGCCGCGTCGGGGAAATCCGGCGGGTTCCTGGCGCTGGACTGGTGCGACGGCTCGCCGCTCGGACCGCTGGCGCGCGCGAGCTTCGCGCTCCACGCCGAGCTGGCCAAGGAGCTCGGGACCGACTACGGCTACCGGCGCATGGACACGTTCATGCTGGCTGCGCGCGAGCGTGGAACTCTGGCCGGCGGCCATCGCGTGGCCGCGCCCCGCTGGCTCGACGGTTCCGGGATCGTCACGGCGACGCTCGGCTCCACCGAGACGACCGCTCAGGTCACCCCCGCGCGCTTCACCGCCGCCCTGCTCGACGCGGCGCAGGCTCGCGGAGCGAAGCTCCACATCGGTGTCGTCGAAGACGTGGCGCGACGCGAAGGCGCGGCCGCGGGCGTCGTGACGGCCGATGGCCAGACGCTCGAAGGCGACGCCGTCGTCCTGGCGATGGGGCCGTGGACCGGCCGCATGGCCGGACGACTCCCGCTACCCGGCGTCTACGGACTCAAGGGCTACAGCGTGACCCTCGCCGTGCCGGACGTGCCGGCCCACGCGCTCTTCGTCGACTACCGGACGAACGACGGCCGCGCGCTGGAGCCGGAGATCTTCCCGCGGACGGAGGGAGAGGTCTACGTGTGCGGAATGGCCGACCCCGCGCCGCTGCCCGATTCGCCGGAGCTGGTCGAGGTGAACGAGGGCTCCTGCGCGATTCTGGCTCGCGCCGCCGGTCGCGTGTCGACGGCACTCGCGGAAGCGCGCATCGTGCGCCGCCAGGCCTGCTACCGTCCGGTCACCGACGACGGCCTCCCGTTGATCGGTCGCGTCCCCGGCGTGCGCGGCGCGTTCGTCGCCACCGGCCACGGACCGTGGGGAATTCTCAACGCGCCCGCCACCGGTCTCGCGTTGGCCGAGCTCATCGCCGAGGGCGCCTCCTCGGTGGTCGATCTGCGCGCGTTCGATCCCGCGCGCCTGCGGCCCGCCCGGTGATCTCGAACGACGCGATCAGCGCTTGACTCCCCGCGCCAGGCCGATATAGTCCGGCCACGATCATGAGCGATTTCCTGCTCGCCGGCATGCGTGTCATCGACGCGGCAAGCTTCATCGCAGGGCCGGTGGCCACCACGATCATGGCCGACCTCGGCGCCGACGTGATCAAGATCGAGCCGCCCGACGGCGATCCGTATCGCAATCGCACCGGCGGTCCCGGCGTCGCCGAGAGTCCCTACAACTATCGCTGGATCATCGACAACCGGACCAAGCGCGGTCTCGCGCTGGATCTGCGCCAGCCGGCCGGGCGCGCCGTGCTCTATCGACTGGTCGAGCGCGCCGACGTGTTCGTCACCAACACGCCGCTCGAGTCACGAACGCGGCTCGGCATCCGCTGGACCGACCTGGCGCCGCTCAACCCGCGACTCGTCTACGCGTCGATGACCGCGTACGGCGAGCGGGGCGACGAGGCGCCGCGCACCGGGTTCGACGCGACGGCCTTGTGGGCGCGCACCGGCCTGATGGATCTGGTCAAGCCCTCGCCCGACTCGCCGCCCGCGCGCTCGCTGCCGGGGATGGGCGATCATCCGACCGGCGTCAGCCTGTTCGCCGCGATCATGACCGCGCTTTATCAGCGCGACCGGACCGGGCGCGGCACGATGGTGTCGACCTCGCTCCTCGCCAACGGCCTCTGGTGGAACGCGACCCAGATCCAGGCCGCGCTCTGCGGCGCGCGCGTCGAGCCGCGACCCCCGCGCGAGGAACCGGCGACCGCGCTCGCCAACCTCTATCGCTGCGCCGACGGCCGCTGGTTCCTCCTGAACGTGCTGAACGATGACCGCGACTGGCCGCATTTGCTGAAGGCGATCGAGCGTCCCGAGCTCGGCGCCGACCCGCGATTCGCCACCACACCAGCCCGGCGTTCGAACGCGCGCGCGCTCGTACCGATCTTCGACAAGGTCTTCGCGGCGCGACCGTGGGCCGAGTGGCGCGAGATCCTGAACCAGCACCGGCTCACCTTCGGCGAGGTCGGCAAGGTGGACGACGCGCGCGACGATCCTCAGATGGTCGCCAGCGGCGCGCTGGTGCCGATCGACGATCCGCGCGCCGGCGCCGCGCTCACGGTGTCGAGCCCGCTCTGGCTCGAGGACGTCCCCAAGGTCGCGCCGCGCTTTCCGCCCGAGCTCGGCGAGCACTCGAGCGAGATCCTTCGCGAGATCGGCTACGCCGAGGCGGAGATCGACGCGCTGATCGGCGCGCGCGTCGTCGTGCAGGGCAAGAGCGCGTCCTGAGGCTCGCGTAGGGCCGTGACGGCGACGCGGGCGCGCTCGTGATCGCGCGCCTGGGCGAGCCCTTGCGTTTCGTCGAGCTCGAGGGCGACGCCGTGTTCGCTTACGTACCGGCGGCGGCCTTCGCCGAAGCGGAGCGGCTGCTCGACACTCAGCGTCCGCTCAGCCGGGCGACCAGCCCCGGGAATTCCGCTAGCGATGTCAGTGTGTATTCTGGCTTCACCGGTTCCGCGAGCGGATAACGCGCGATCAGGCACACCGGGATCCCGGCCGCGCGAGCGGCGGTGACGCCGACCGATGAGTCCTCGACGACCAGACAATCGCATTTTGCCGCGGACCTGAGGGACTGGAGGCGATGGTACGCGACCTCGTAGCACTCCGGGTCTGGCTTGCCGTGTTGGACATCATCGCCGCCAATCACAAAGCTCACCAGACGCGAGAGCCCGTAGTGCTCGACCGTCAAGGCGATCGCGGCCCGCGCCGATGAGGAGACGATCGCCGCCACCGCTCCGTGGTCTTGCACGCTGGCCACTGCCTCCGGAGCGCCCGGCAGCAGGCATACGCCCGCCGGGAAGAGCTTGACGTAGTGCTCCCAGCGCAGCGCCAGTAGCGCGTCGACCGGAGCCGCCAGTTCGTCAACACCGAGCGCATTACGTCTCGCTTCCAGGATTTCTCGCATGCGACGACCGAAGAAGGGACCCGTCCGCGTGAGCGCCGCGTCCCAATCCATCCCAAACGCGGCGAAGGCGCGGCGGCTCGCCTCACGGTGGCAACCGGCGGCGTCGATGAGCGTCTCGTCGAGGTCGAAGAAGACGGCGTCCAGCATTGCGCTCTCGCCAGCCGCGCCCGAGCGATCAGCCGAGCTTGACGCCGTACTTCTCGAGCGTGTCCTGACGGAGCTCGAGGCCGAGCCCCGGCGTATCGGGGACGGCCATGAAGCCGTCGACGATCTTGGGCTGCTCGCGGAACAGCTCGAACCAGAGCGGGTCGCGCGTCGGGTCGGCGAACGATTCGAGGATGAAGCCGGTCGGGCTCGCCGCGACGGCGTGAACGTGGATCTGCGGATCGTGATGGGCCGCGAGCGGGATCTGGTAGAGCTCGGCCATGACCGCCGCCTTGCGCCACACGGTGAGGCCGCCCGCCCACGTCGAGTCGATGATCAGGTAGTCGACGAGCCCTTCGGCCACCATCGTGCGCAGGCCGAACGGCGTGTACTCCGTCTCGCCGGCCGAGATCGGTACGTTGACCTCGGCTTTGAGACGGCGCAGGGCGTGGCGCTCGTCGTACCAGGGCATCGGGTCCTCGAGCCAGAAGATGTCGTGGGGCTCGCAGAGCCGCGTGGCGCGCACGGCACTCGGCAGATCCCATCCCTGATTCGCGTCGAGCATGATGGCCACGTCGGGCCCGACCGCCTTCCGGATCACGCCCACGCGCTCGGCGTCGGCCTCGGGTGACAGGCCCGCCACCTTCACCTTGATCGTGCGATAGCCGTGCTCGAGATAGAGCGCCGCCTCGCGCCTGAGATCGTCCGGGCGCTCGCCGTCGCGATAGTAGAAGCCGGTGACATACGCGGGGATGCGAGAGCGGAGCGCGCCGCCGAGAAGGGCGTGCACGGGTCGGCTCGTCGCCTTGCCCATGAGGTCCCAGAGCGCGATGTCGATGGCGCTGATGGCCGTCACGAGCTGGCGGCGCTGCTGCGCCAGGGTCGGGATGCCGCGCACGCTCGTGTAGGTCAGCGCGAAGAGATCCTGCCAGATGCGCTCGACACTGAACGGATCCTGGCCGACGACGAGAGGCCTGACGCGGTCGAGGATCTGGTTGACGGCCCGCATGCCCTCCTGACCGCCCTGGGACAGGAACGGGCAGTGCGCCTCGCCGATCCCGACGAGGCCGGCATCGGTCGTGAGCGTGACGATGAGCTCGCTCACCCGGCTGATCGTGGAGGTGGAGGTGCGGACCGGCTGCGGCAGGGGCGCGGACAGGAAGTACGTGTCGAGCGCTTTGATTTTCATCGTCGCCTCCGCGGCGATGATACCCTAGCTCGACTGCTCGAGCTCATCCCGGAGGCGCGATGAAATCACTCGTGATCCGATTCGTCCTCGTGACCTTGCTCCTGTCGTTCATGCCGTCGCAGCCCACTGATGCCGCACCTGAGGGGCGCTCGGAAGCGCCCGCAGGTACGATGACCTGGGGCGTGCACGTCACCCTCGCCGCGCGCTGGCTCGATCCGAGCGACACCGAGGCGTTCATCACGCCGTTCATGGTCCTCTATGCCCTGCACGACGCGCTGGTGAAGCCGATGCCGGGCGGCGACAACACGCCGAGCCTCGCGGAGTCGTGGACGGTGTCGAAGGACGGTCTCACGTACGAGTTCGTGCTCCGCAAAGGCGTGAAGTTCCACAACGGCGATCCGGTCACCGCGGACGACGTCAAGTTCTCGTTCGAGCGCTACCACGGCGCGGGGGCCAAGCTCCTCAAGGACCGCGTGCGCGAGGTCCAGATCGTCGATCCCGGCCGCGTCCGGTTCCAGCTGAAGGAGGCGTGGCCCGACTTCATGACCTTCTACGGCACCTCCGCCACCGGCGCGGCGTGGATCGTTCCCAAGAAATACGTCGAGAAGGTGGGCGAGGACGGCTTCAAGAAGGCGCCGATCGGGGCCGGGCCGTACAAGTTCGTGAGCTTCAATCCGGGCATCGATCTGGTGATGGAGGCGTTCGAGGGCTACTGGCGCAAGACGCCCAACGTGAAGCGGCTCGTGTTCCGCAGCCTGCCCGACGAGACGACGCGCGCCGCGGCGCTCAAGGCCGGAGACGTCGACATCGTCTATCTGCTGAGCGGACCCGTGGCCGCCGAGGTGAAGCGGTCGGCCGGGCTGCGCCTGGAGGCCGCGATGCCGCCCGGCGTCGTGTTCCTCGACCTGCCGGAGCAGTGGGATCCGAAGTCGCCCTGGGCCGACCGGCGCGTGCGGCTGGCGGCGAGCCACGCCCTCGATCGGAGCGCTCTCAATCAGGCCGAGACCCTCGGGCTCTCGCGGCCGACCGGCGGGCTCGTCCCGCGCGTGCTCGAGTTCGCGAAGACGTTCGAGCCGCCTGTCTACGACCCGGCGCGCGCCAAGAAGCTTCTCGCCGAGGCGGGCTATCCCTCGGGCTTCGACGCCGGTGACCTCACGCCGTTCCCGCCGTTCTTCTCGCTGGCCGAAGCCATCGGGAACTACTTACAAGAAGTCGGCATCCGCACGCGCGTGCGCACGATGGAGCGCGCGGCGTTCCTCACGGCGTGGCGCGAGCACAAGATCAAGGGCGTCATCATGGGGCTCGGCGCGCCGGCCGGTAACGCGGCGACGCGCATCGAGGTCTACGTGACCAAGAGCGGCATCTACGCCTCGGGCGTGGTTCCCGAGATCGAGGATCTCTACGCGCGCCAGGGCCGCGAGCTGGATCGAAAGAAGCGCGAGGCGACGCTGCACCAGATCCAGCAGATCATGCACGACCGGGTCATGTACGTGCCGATCTACGAGCTCGCGTTCCTCTGGGGCGTCGGCCCGCGCGTCGACGAAGCGTGCGTCGACCACATCAAGGGCTTTGCGTACTCGGCACCGTACGAGGATCTGAAGCTGAAGCCGGGGCGCTGAGCCGGTCGTCGGCGCGCGCCCCCCGACGTCGAGCCGCGCCGAGCTGTGCGTCCGTCCGTTCGAGCAGGTGGCGCCGCGACGGACCCTGGTCCTCGCCTCGCGGCGCCGGACCTTTCTGAGTGACGCGCTGCGCCGGATCGCGACAGCGATTCGGGGTGCCTATCCCCGCGGCACGGAGAAGCGCGCTCCCGCGGAACGGCGGGGCGCTCCGGTGCGCAAGGCGAGCCTGCGCCGCGGAGAGAAGCGCTCGGCGCGGCGGAGCCGGACGTAGCGCGCGTCTAGCGGCCGGCCTCGCACGCCGCGAGCCGCGCCGCATAGAAGCGCTGCTCGCGCGCGTTGTCGGTGAGCGCGAGCGCGCGCCGATACTCCGCGGCCGCTTCCGTCCGGCGCCCGAGCCGGCGGAGAAAGTCCGCGCGCGCGGCGGGCAGGAGGTGGTAGCCGCGCAGCGTCGCGCTCTCGATGCCGTCGAGGGCGACGAGCCCCGCCGCCGGGCCGCGAGCGAAGCCGATCGCCACCGCGCGGTTCAGCTCGACCACCGGAGACGGCGCCGCTTCGGCGAGCGCCCGGTAGTGAGTCACGATCACCTCCCAGTCCGTCGCCTCCCAGGACGCCGCGCGCGCGTGACAGGCGGCGATCGCGGCCTGAAGCTGGTAGGGTCCCGCGCGCGAGACGGGGCCGGCGCGCTCGAGCAGGGCGAGGCCGCGCGTGATCCGCGCCCGATCCCAGCGCGAGCGGTCCTGATCCGCGAGCAGCACCAGGTTGCCGTCGGCATCGGCGCGCGTCGCGGCGCGCGAGGTCTGTAGCTCCATCAGGGCGACGAGCCCGAGCACCTCGGGCTCGAACGGCATCAGCTCGGCCAGCATGTGGCCCAGGCGAACCGCCTCCTCGCAGAGATCGTGACGGACGAGCGCGTCGCCGGCGTGCGCGGCATAGCCCTCGTTGAAGATCAGGTAGACCACCGCGAGCACAGCCGGCAGGCGCTCGGAGAGCTCGGCGCCTTCCGGCACCTCGTAGGGAAGGGCCCGATCGCGGATGGTTCGCTTGGCACGCACGAGCCGCTGGGCAATCGTGGGCTCGGGGACTAGAAAGGCGCGCGCGATCTCCGGCGTCGAGAGGCCGCCGACCAGCCGCAAGGTGAGGGCGACGCGGCTGTCGGCCGGCAGGCCCGGATGACAGCACGTGAAGACCAGCCGGAGTCGGTCGTCGGCAATCATCTCGGGATCGGTCACGTCCGGGATCTCGTTGCCGGCGGCGAGCGCGGCCTCGTAGGCGAGCGCGTCGGCCCGCGCTTCCGCGCGGCGGCCGCGCCGCAGTCGGTCGAGCGCGCGCCGCCGCGCCGTCGTCAGCAGCCAGGCGCCCGGTCGGTCCGGCGTTCCGGTCTCGGGCCAGTGGTCGAGCGCTTGCTCGAACGCTTCCTGGACGATCTCCTCGGCCAGGTCGATGTCGCGCACGATCCGCAGCACCGACGCGACGACCCGCGCGTACTCCTGCCGAAACGCCTCGGCCACGCGCGCGTGCGCGTCGGAGCCCGGCGCTTGACCGTGGTCGTCGGCCTTCACGAGCAGAGATGTTACTCGATGCGCCGGTGGTCCTCCCGGACCGCCGGCTCGCGCCGGCGGCCGCTACGACTCGACGTCACTCACATCGGCCAGACCGGGACGACATCGATGGAGCCGCCCTCGCGGAGCGGGATCTTCTTGGCCCACGCCATGGCCTCCGACTTGGTGTCGCACTCGATCAGATAGAACCCGCCCAGCACCTCTTTGGTCTCGGTGAAGGGCCCGTCGGTAACCTAGCACTGCCCAGCCTTGAGGCGGACGCGGCTCGCTTCGTCGTCCGAGCGCAGGCGCTCGCCGTGGACCATCTTCTTGGCGGCCAGCAGCTCCTCGCCGAAGCGCTGGTGGCCCTGCATGATGGCCTCCATCTCGCCCTTCTGCGGGGGTGGCGCGTTCCTGTCCGAATTGATGAGCAGCATGTAGCGCATGAGCCTTCCTCCTCGTGAGAGTTTTGGCCGTCCGGGCCCCGGATCGGGCCCGAAGAGCCTCACCAATACGACGCCGATGGCCGGCCCGAATCGACACTCAACGGATGCGTTCCGCTGGTAGGATACGCGCATGCCGGCCGGCGCCGTCGATCGCATCCGCGTCACCACCGTCGTCGACAACTACGTCGACAACCTGCGCCAGGACGACGCGGTGGCCCGCCGCTACAGCGCCTTCGTGGCCGGCAAGATGCCGGATCTTCGGGCCGAGCATGGTCTGGCCCACCTGGTCGAGGTCACCCGCGGCGAGGACCGATTCACGATGGCCCTCGACTTCGGGCTCACCCCCGACACGATGAACCACAACTTCCGCGAGCTCGCGCTCGACCCGGGCTCGATCGACGCGCTCGGCCTCTCCCACGGCCACCGCGACCACTGGGGCGGGCTGACCGGCTTCCTGCACTCGTGGCGTCGGCGGCTCCGCCGTGATCTGCCCTTCTACGGCGGCGTCGATCACTTCCGACCCCGCTGGCAGCAGCGTGGCGAGCGTCGGGTCTACAGCGGCTGCCTGTCCCGCGACGAGATCGAGCGGTACGAGATCGACGTGCGGCTCGTCGCCAAGCCGACGCCGATCACGGAGGGCCTGTGGCTCTCGGGCGAGATGCACGCCACCGAGGAGTGGGAGACCATTCCGTCGAACCTCCGCGTCGAGGAGGAGGGCGAGCTGCTCCAGGACACCTTCATCGGCGAGCAGACCCTGGTGGCCAACGTGCGGGATCGCGGCCTGGTCGTGGTCACGTCGTGCTCGCACCGCGGCATCGTCGGCATCTGCCGCAACGCCGTCCGCATCACCGGGGTTCCCCGGGTTCACGCCGTCATCGGGGGCTTTCATCTGAGCGGCCTCGACGAGGCGCGGATCACCCGAGTCGTCGACGCCTTTCGCGGCCTCGACGTGGAGCACGTCGTCCCCCAGCACTGCACCGGCATCGAGGCCATCTGCGCGGTCATGCACCGACTGCCCGGGCGCTTCACCGCCAGCTCGGTCGGCACCACGTTCGAGTTCGCCGCGCCCAACTAGCATTCACGCCAACCAGGAGGGATCGACCATGAGCGAGCCGAAGCAGCTGTTCAGCGCGAGCCTGGCCCAGGACGCGGTCTACAAGACCGGCCTGCGCAGCTTCATGGAGTACCGCGACCTTGGCATCGAGAAGGCCACGCACGGGAAATTCCGCGCGCACACCATCCGGATCAAGAAGGAATCGGCCGGAAACCACGAGCTGCACACGACCGGCTTGCACCAGCACAACTGCGATTTCCAGATGTTCTACGTGCTGAACGGCTGGATCAAGTTCATCTACGAGAATCACGGCGAGCACACCTTCGGCAAGGGCGATTGCATCCTGCAGCCGCCGGGGATCGTGCACAACGAGCTCGACTGCTCCGACGACCTCGAAGTCCTGGAGATCTACTCGCCGGCCGTCCACGAGACCGTGGTCGTCGGTCGGATACCGGAGGCCGTCGCCGCCGCGCGCTGAGCGCGCCGGCGAGGCTTGAAGGGACGACCATGCCGAAAGTATGGAGGGTGTACAGCGGCTCGGACGGTAAGTCGCACATCGCCGAGGTGCCGCTGGCGCTGAAGCCGTTCGCCGACGTCGAAGGCGCTCACGGGGAAGGAACGCCGATGCAGTCGGCGAGCGGGATCGCGTTTCGCGTGGCGCCGCCGGGCTACGAGCTCAGCTGGCACTGCGCGCCGCGGCGACAGTACTCGATCTCGCTCTCGGGCACCGCGGAGATCGAGGTCGGCGACGGTACGGTCGCGCGGGTCGGACCCGGCGACGTGGTGCTGGCCGAGGACCTGACCGGTCAGGGGCACGTCACCCGCGTCGTCGGCAATCAGCCCCGGATGTACGCGATCGTGCCCCTGAACGACGCCTAGCTGATAGCCGGGCGGATCCCGCCCGGCTCGTCACTTCGCGGCCCCTGAGCTTCCCTCGGGAATGTATCGGGAGCGCCTCTGGCAAAAACCCTATTGACAGGAATGCCCTATCCCGCGAGGCTGACTGGAACACGAGGGCATCGCCCAGCGAAGGAGGGCCTGGCCGTGGGGTGGGGAAATGAACCCAGCTACCAGTTTAGTCGGACTTCCATCCTTCTGAATGCCCCGCAGGAACCGGGCATCTATGTCCTCCAGGCCGACACGAGATGGATTTACGTGGGCGAGACTGAGAACATCCGCGCTCAACTGGTCGCGCACCTGGACGGGGACAACCTCTGTATCACGATGCATCCAACTCTGAGGTTTAGCTATGAGCTTGTCCCTTCCGTGATTCGGACGTGGCGGCGAGACGACCTGATCAAGGCGTATCGTCCGACGTGCAATCAGCTCTAGCCCGCCTCAGCGCCTCGCGCGCTGCGCCCCGGTCTTCGACTAGTTGCCGACGATCTTCGCGGCGTCCCCGGTGAGACGCACGATGTGTAGACCCGTGTTCGCGCGGTCCGCGAGGTACACGTAGCCCCGCTCGTCGCCCTCGACGTTGTTGGTCTGGATCGCCACCTTGCAGCTCCGCGTCGGCTCCGTGACACAGCGCTCGGCCGTCCGCTCAGTCGTCGCCGGGATGTAGAACGCGGCCTCTCGCGGAGCGTACGGGTTGCGGATGTCGACGGCGCGCACCCCCGCATTGAAGTAGGCGACGAAGACGAGCTTCTTGTAGAAGATCGACGCGAACGACTCGCTGCTCGAGTGCGGGCCGAAGCGACCGCCCCGCCGGCAGAAGCCCCCGAGGGATTCGGGCACCTGGAAGGTCGCGACTGAGAACGGACGCGTCTCGGTGGTGATGTCGACCAGGAACGTGGCGTGGCGGAACTCGCGGCACTCGTTCGCGATCGCCTCCGAGACGAGGACGACGAAGTCGCGCACGTTGCCCTTGGTGTTCGGGGCCCAGTCGCCGATCGTCATCCCGAGCACCGGGAACGCCGTGTGGCCGCCCCAGTTGGGTGACATGTTGAGCCGGCTGATCTCGGGCGCGTTGAGATTCGCGGCCGTGGGTTCCTTCGGACCCGCGAGGAGCTTCTGCCGGTCGACGATCTGCAAGGCGCCGTCGGCGCTGGTGCCGTACGCGAAATAGACCCGGTTGCCGAGCACGATCGGTCCGTGCGCGCCCTGAGCGATCGTGACCGGCCCGGTGGAGCCGGGCTCCTGGCCGGCCAGGCCGAAGTCGCGCACGAAGACGGGCTTCGTCGGATCGCTGAGGTCGTAGATCTTCGTCATGCGCCCGGTGCGCCAGCCCGACGCGCCGACTTGCAGGGGATCGGCCTTGGCGAGATCGCCCGAGACCAGATACGCGGTGCCCGTGTCGCATTCCCAGAAGTTCTTGTGCGTCGTGGTGAGCCCCGACACGACCGTGCTCGCCTTGCGCGGCTTCGCCGGATCGGTTACGTCCCAGACCTCGTGGCCCGAGTTGGGGACCGCGTTGCCGAAGGTCCGCAGGAGATACGTCTTGCCCTGGCGATCGCAGACGCGCGCCATCTGGGCGCCACCTTGCTCGGAACCGCCGGACGCCCCGGGGATGTGAGCCAGATAGCGCGGCCGCGCCGCGTCGGTGACCTCCAGGATCGACGTGCCGTTGTCTTCGTCGACTCCCGTCAGCGGATTGCGCGCCTTGCCGCCGTGGTGGCCGACGTAGGCGATGTAGCGACCGCCTTGCTTGTGGATCGTCGGCTGATAGGCCGAGCGCCCCTGCAGATCGTCGTGGCCGACCAGCTCCATGTCCCGGGCTTCGGCCCCGTGACCGCGAGCCGGCGCCTGGGACGAGGCCGGCCCGGCGGCGAGTGATGTCAGCGCGAGCCCGAAGAGGATCACCGAAAGACGTCCTGGCCGGGAAGTCATGGGCGGCTCCTTTCAGCGTGCTTCGTCGGGGATGATAACGCGTATCCACGAGTTGACGTTGATGTCGCGTTCCCCGCCGATTTAAAGTGAGGGTATGCCGCAAGCTCCGCTCACGCTCCGGCGGTGGACGCGGATCGAGTACGACCGGCTCGTGGACCTCGGAGTGTTCGAGGGCGAACCTCTCGAGCTGATCAGCGGCCAGCTCATCGTTGCGGAGCCGAAGGGCGCGTATCACAGCTCGGCGGTGAGCACCGCCGAATACGCGCTGAGGGCCGTCCTTTCCTCGGGCTGGATCGTGAGGACCCAGCTACCCGTGTCGCTCGACGACGAATCCGAGCCCGAGCCTGATTTGGCCGTCGTCCCGGGACGCCCGGCCGACTATCGCCACGCGCATCCAGAGCGCCCTGTGCTCGCCATCGAGGTTGCGGATTCGAGCCTTCATTTCGACCGGCAGCACAAGAGCAGCCTGTACGCGCGGGCAGAAATCGAGGACTACTGGATCGTCAACCTGGTCGATCGCGTCCTCGAGATCTACCGGGATCCCGGGCCCGACCCGTCCGCGCTGTACGGATGGCGGTACCGCTCAGTCACGACCTTGGCGCCGCCCGCCTTCGTCGTTCCGCTCGCCTTCGCGTCGAGCCGCATCGCCGTCGCCGACCTGCTGCCGTAGCGGTAGCATCCCTCGCCGGCGCGTCTTAGATCGCGCCGTCCTCGCGAAGCTTCGCGACCTCCTGCTTCGAGTAGCCGAGGCTCGCGAGCACCTCGTCGGTGTGCTGGCCCAGCCGCGGCGGCGGGGTCTCGATGCTCGGGCCGCCGTCGGCGAACTTGAACGCGGCCAGCGGCACGGTCACGGGGCCCTCGATGCCCTCGATCTTCTCGTGCCGGTGCAATACGTTGCGCGCCTTCAACTGCGGGTCGGCCAGCGACTCCGAGAGAGTCCGCACGCGCCCGGCCGGGACGTGGCTGCCCTGGAGATATTGCTCCCACTCGTCGGCGGTCCGCTGCTCGATGATCTTCTGGAGCTCTTCGGTCTGCTTGTCGTACATCTCTTCGCGCTCGTCGTGGCTCGACTGCGCGGCGATGTCCGGACGCCCGACGGCGCGGAAGAGACGCTCGTGCTGGCCGCGGTTGCCGGCGGCGATCATCAGCGGCGCGTCCTTGGCCTCGTAGAGCTGGCTGCTGGCGCGGTCCATCCGGTTGCCCTTGGGCTTGGGCTCGTGGCCGGTGCGCAGGTAGGACGTGATGTGCGAGCCCATCAGCATCAGCGACACGTCGAGCATCGCGCTGTCGACGTACTGGCCGCGCCCCGTGCGCTCGCGCTGGAAGAGCGCGGATGAGATCGCGAACGCGCACATCGTGCCGGTAGCGTAGTCGATGACGGGCGCGCCGGTCTTGATCGGGTTCACCTCCGGCGTGCCGGTCATGGCCATCATGCCCGAGGTCGCCTGGATCAGCTGATCGTAGGCGGTCTGCACGCCACGCGGGCCGTCCTGGCCGAACGCGGTCATCGAGCAGTAGATCAGCCGCGGATTGAGCGGGCTGAGGTCGTTCCAGCCGAGCCCCAGCGCGGGGAATGCGCCGGAGCGCCAGTTCTCCACGAGGACGTCGGCGTCCTTCACGAGCCTTTTCAAGATTTCGCGGCCCTTCTCGTGCTTGAGGTTCAAGGTGATCGCGCGCTTGTTCGAGGCCTGCGTGAGGAAGCCGGTTCCCATCTTTTGCTTGTTGAGGGCGCGGTCGCCGCCCGAATCACGACTCTGGTCGTAGTCCGTCGGGTGCTCGACCTTGATGACGTCGGCGCCAAGCAGCCCCAGCTGATACGCCGCGAACGGCCCGGCCAGCACGTGCGTGATGTCGATGATCTTGATGCCCTCGTATGGCCTCATGGAGTCCTCCCCGCGTTGGTCTGCGCTATTCTACGAGCGCGCCCGCAACAAGGTCGGCTTGCTCAAGCTGCGCGCCATGTACAAAGCCGAAAACTGGCCCGACTGGGTCGACCAGAACGACGACGAGGCGCTCTGCCCGATCGTCGGCAAACCGGAGGACATCCACATCGTGGTGACCGGCGGCCCGGGCAAGCACTCGGCCTTCGTCCCGACCTTCGGCACCTCGAAGTCGGTGACGCGGAAGATCGTCTAGACCTTCAGCACCTCGGCGCCGGGCGCCGCCTCGAGCTCGCAGGCGTTGACCGTCATCGACAGCATGCTGTAGTAGCCGATGGCGCCGGTGAGCTGGATGAAGGCGTCGTTGCCGAATCGCCCGATGAGCGCCTTCACGGTGGCCTCGTCGACCCGGTGCTTGCGCATGAGCTGGCGCGTGAACTCGACGATCTGAGCGTCCTCGGCCGGGATGCCGCGACTGTGGTCCTCGCGGATAGCCGTGATCGTCGATTCCGGTACGCCGAGCCGCCGGGCGCCGCCGGTCTGCGCGCCCCAGACGTACACCGCCTCGAGCTCGCGCGCGACGGTCATCGCGGCCAGCACGCGCACGCGCATGTCGAGCGAACCCTCGAAGCGGACGTAGGCGCCGAGATGCGCGAGACGTCCGGCGAGCTCGGGCGAGTGCAGGAACATCGTGAACGGCCCCTGCAGCGCGCCGCGGCTCGCGACGATCGAGTCGACGATCGCCTGATCCTTCGCGGCTACCTGGTTCTTGCTGGTGATCGGTGTCAGCCTTGCCATGAATTCCTCCTTGGGGTTGCTCAGTCGAGCGCGATTCCCGCTTCTCGAAGCAGCGCGTAGACCCGGTGCGGTGTGAGGACCGGACTCACGATGTCGAGCCGGCCCTCGAACGCGTCCGCCACCGCGTTGGCGATCGCCGCGGTCGGCGGGCCGGTGGCGCCCTCGCCGACCCCGCGAACGCCGAGCGGGTTGTGGTCGGTCGCGAACTGCAGATGCTCCATCACGAGCGGCGGCATGTCGGCCGCACGCGGAATCGGGTAGTCCATCAGCGTGTTCGTCAGGAGCTGGCCGTCGTCGTCGTGGACGACGTGCTCGCCGAGGACGACGCCGAGCCCCTGGGCGAAGCCGCCGACGATCTGGCCGTCGACGATCACCGGATGCAGCTGACGGCCGCAGTCGTGCACGATCGCGTAGCGCAGGATCGTGACGCGGCCGGTCTCGACGTCGACTTCGACGACCGCCGCGTGCACGCCGCTCGACCACGTCACCGTCGGCGGCGAATAAAACTTCGTCGCCCAGAGCCCCGGGCCGCCGAGCTCGACGAGCCCGCGATCGCTCAGCGCGACCCGCGCGACCTGGGCGAGCGGAACCGCGCGCCCGGGCGCGCCCACCACGAAGGCACGTCCATCCTCGATCCGCACATCGTCGGCGGCGCATTCGAGCAGGCCCGCGGCGACGCGGCACGCCTTGACCTTCACTTCGGCCGCCGCCACGGCGACCGCGTTGCCGGTGTTCACCGCGACTCGACTGGCCCCCGTTCCGTACCCGAAGGGCACCAGGGTCGTGTCACCGCCGCGGACGCGGATGTCGTCGAACGCCGCGCCGAGATACTCCGCGCACACCTGCGCGAACACGGTCTCGTGTCCCTGGCCCGAGCCCGACACGCCGATGAGCACCTCGACGTGGCCGCTTTCGTCGACCTTGACCGTCGCCCATTCGCCCGGGCGCACGCTGCCCCCGGCCTCGAGATAGCCCGCGATCCCCAGGCCGATCCGCCGGCCCTCGGCGCGCAGGTCCGCCTGCCGCTTGCGCCAGCCGGCGTAGTCGAGCAGATCGAGCGCGCGCCGGAGCTCGAGCGGGTAGTCGCCGCCGTCGTAGCTCACCGCGACGCCGTCTCGGTACACGAGGCCCGGGCGATAGGGCATCTCCCCCGGCGCGATCTGGTTTCGCGCGCGGACCTCGGCCGGATCGAGGCCGAGCTTGGCCGCGAGCCGATCGAGCAGACGCTCGACGACCAGGATCGCTTCCGGGCGGCCGGCGCCGCGGTACGGGGCGCTCGGCGTCTTGTTGGTGACCACCGAGAAGCCCTCGGCGCGGAAGGCCGGCACCTTGTACTGGGAGGGCAGGTGATTGATCGTGTTCGTCGGCTCGTGAACGGAGAAGTAGTGATAGGCCCCGACGTCCTTCACGAGACGGACGTCGAGCCCGAGGATCCGCCCGTCTCGTGTCGCCGCGAGGCGCGCGTGATGCGCTTGCTCTCGCGCCTGATGCGAGCTCGACAGGAATTCCGTTCGCGTCTGGATCCACTTCACGGGCCGGCCGAGATGGTGGGCGAGCAGCGGGACCAGCACGTCCTCCGGATAGATGCCTTCCTTGGGACCGAAACCGCCGCCGGTGTCGGGCGCGATGACGCGCACGCTCTCGGCCGGTAGCCCGAGCCGCGCCGCGACGGCGCTGCGCAGGTGATAGGGCCCCTGGTGCGCCGCCCACACCGTGATGGCGCCGATGGCCGGATCGAACGCGGCGCAGAGACCCCGCGTCTCGATCGCCATCGAGGTCACGCGCCCGTGCTTGGGATGGTCGTCGACGACCAGATCGGCCTCCGCGAACGCGCGATCGACATCGCCGATGACCTTGACGACGTGGCCGACGACGTTGCTCGCGCCTTCGTGAACCGCCGGCGCCGCCGCGCTCATCGCGGCCTCGGCGTCGACCACGGCGGGTCGCGCCTCGTATTCGACCCGGACCAGCGCGGCCGCGTCGGCCGCTCGGTAGGGATCGGGTGCGATGACCGCCGCGATCGGCTCGCCGACGTAGCGGACCTCGCCGCGGGCGAGCGGCCGCTGCGGCCGCGGCGTGTCGAGGCGGACGTAGGGGTTCGTCCGATCGGCACGTGAGGCGGGGAGGGCTTCGGCTAATTCGGGCAGATCCTCGGCGAGGAAGACAGCGACACCCGGGAGCTTGCGCGCCGCCGCCGCATCGATGGCGACGATCCGCGCCCGCGCGTGAGTCGAGCGCACGACGGCGAGATGGACAACGCCGGGTGGGGTGATGTCGTCGATGAAGCGGCCACGGCCGGTGATGAGCCGCTCGTCTTCCTTGCGTCGGGGTGATTGTCCGATCACCGCGTCGGGCCGGTCCTCTTGCGATAGGCCACGACCTCGCGCTCGAGATCGCCGAGCTCTTCGCACGGCAGCAGGCAAATTCGACGCAGCGCGGCCAGGTGCTCCTCGGCACGCGCGAGGTCGCCGACCATCAGGTAGGCCTCACCCGCATACTCGTGGGCGCCGCGGTGGCGAGGATTCAGCTCCAGGGCGCGCCGGTAGTGCTCGAACGCGGTGGCGAGCTGTCCGAGGTTGCGATAGGAGAACCCGAGGTAGTTCTGCAGGTCGGCATTGTCCGGGTCGCGCAGCGCCGCCTGCCGGAAGCGCCGGACGGCCTCGCCCCAGTCCTTGCGGTCGAGCGCCTGCTTGCCGGCTGTATAGTCCGGGTCGTTCGCCGCCGCGCCCGGCTGGGCTTCCGTCGGCTCGGCAAATGACGATACGGGCGCGCCGACAACCGCGGCGAACGCCAGCCCGGCGGCCCACCGGCGCCAACGCTGTCGGTCCCGCGCCTTTGCTGCCGCGCGTCGGGGTGTGCGACTCATGCGGCCTCCCGTCGTCGAGAGTGAGATACGGATCTTATACCGTGTCGGCGTAGCCTGGGGCGCCGTCTCACCAGTGCGAAATGGATGCCCTGGTTCATGCTCGGGAACCGCGGATTCGAGCCGACCGTTTACTAGGCGGTCCTGGCACGGAGAAGGCGAGCTGCCTCCCCGTCATCGATTCTGGGCCAACGAGGTGCAGTTGGAACCTGCTGCGTCGCGTCGTCCTCGCCTGAACGTCGCTTGAAATTCACTTGAACCGACAGGGGAGGGGGTGTCTCTTAGGTCGATCCGCTGTGGACGGGAGACCCTTGGACGAGGGACGTTTCAACCAAGCCGTATTGGAGGATGCCATGCGCCGGGACAAGCTCATCAAGGCCGTGCTGGTCGCCGCTCTCCTCGTGTTCTCAACGAGCTACGCCTATGCGGAGGAATTCGTCGCTCGCTTGAACGGGTTCCAGGAGATCGGAGCGCTGGCCGGGCCAACCGGGGCGATCCGATCCAATGGCAGTGGCACCCTGCATCTCGATCTCGACCGCACGGCCGGCACGGCGACGTTCACCCTGACCTATTCGGACGTGGGCACCACCGCCCCGCTAACCGGCACCGTGACGCAGGCCCACATCCATTTCGGTCAACGGCATGTGGCCGGCGGAGTCATGGTGTTCTTTTGCTCGAACCTGGGTACCGGCCCTGCCGGGACGCCGACATGTCCGGTGAATTCCGGGACTGTGAGCGGTACATTCACGAGCGCGAGCGTCGTGGCCATCGCCGGGCAGAATGTCAAGGCCGGTGACTTCGACGCGCTCGTCGACGCCCTGACCTCGAACAGCGCCTACGCCAACATCCATACGACGGCGCTCATTGCGGGCGAGATCCGCGGACAGATCCGCAGAGATCGTCGCGATCACGACGACAAGCACGACGGCAAGGATAACGGCAGGTAAGTCGGGCGCCAGCCGGGGCTCCCGGAGCCCCGGCTAGCTGACCCGTCACACGGGCCCGTTCGGCGCGACCAGGATCTTGCCGCTGCGCTCACCGCGCTGGGCGTGGGCCACCGCTTCCTTGATGTCTGCGATGGGATAGACCATCTCGACCGGCGCCGACAGGTTGCCCTTCGCGACCTGCTGGCCGAGATCGGCATAGATCGCGCGGATCTGCTCGAGCGAGCGGGTGGCCAGCCCGCGGCCCAGGATGAACCCGACGAGAGACTGGCCGCCCGCAACCAGCGCGCTCCGCGACATCACCGGGTCCTCGCCGCTCATCGAGCCGTAGTTGCAGACGACACCGCCGTCGGCCAGACAGGTGGAGAGCCGCGCGGTCGCCCGGCCTGAGACCGCGTCGAGCCCGAGACGGATCGGCGCCGCCTCGCGCGTGTGCGCCTTGACTGCCGAGGCCAGATCGGGCCCGTCGATCACGCACGCGTCGGCGCCGAGGGCCTTCAGCTCGCCGAACAGCGACTCGCGCCGCACCACGTTCACCGTCTTCAAGCCGCGCGGGCGCGCCAGACGGATCACGAGTCGGCCGACCGCCGAGTTGGCCACGTTCTGGATGACCCAGTCTCCAGGCTTCAGGGCCACGATGTCGGTGAGCAGCAGGAGCGCGGTGGCGGGATTGATCCGTAGCATCGCCGCCTGCTGGATGTCGATGCCGTCCGACACGGCGATGACGTCGTCGCCCTTGACGCGCCGCTGCTGGGTCCAGTTCTCGCGCTGCAAGTTGATCACGAGCTCACCCGGCTTGACGTGCGTCACCCCGGCGCCGACCGCGGTGACGCGGCCGACGCATTCGGCGCCCGGGGTCGCCGGCAGCTCGGGCTTCAGGCGATACGTGCCCCGGCAGAACGAGATGTCGGCGGGGTTGATCGGAAACGCGAGGACCTCGAAGACCACCTCGCCCGGCCCGGGGGTGCCGACGTCCGGCACCTCGGCGCAGCGCAGGCCGTCTTCGGGCTGGCCGTAGCGATCGAGCAGAATCTGTTTCATGCGCTCGCTCCTTCGGTTGAACGACCTTCAGCCCGGCAGCTTCCAGCCGAGCCAGTTGCAGACGGCGCGGCCCATGATCAGCACTTTGTCCTTCGCCGTCAGCCACGGCAATTGCTCCGTGAACAGGGTGACGCACTGCTTCCACGGGCACGGCATCCGCGTGATGTCGGTGCCCCAGAACATCCGGTCCGGTCCGAAGGCGTCGTAGAGCTTCCGGATGTGCCCGTGGATATCGCGGTGAGGATAGGGCTCGCTCGAATAGCTGGGGGCGCCCGTCGCCTTCAACGCCACGTTGCGATGCTTCGCGGCGGCCACGAGCTCCGGCAAGTTCGACCACGCCGCGTCGGGACGCCCGAAGTGGTCGATGATCAGCTTGAGGCCGGGATGGCGCTCGGCGGTCCGCCCGATCATCTGTAACAAACCGGGGCCCAGGAGCGCGATCGGCATTCCCGCGCGCTCGGCCGCGGCCCAGAGCCAGTCGAGACTGCCGTCGGTGAGCCACGTCTGCTGATGCGGTTGCAGGAGCGCGAAGCGGAGCCCCAGCATCCCGGGCCTGGTCTTCATGCCGTCGATCGCCGCGCGACTCTCGGGCTTGTCGAGCGGGAAGTTGCCGAGGATCGCGAGACGATTGGGGTGCTGGCGCGCCGCCTCGACCGCGAGCGCGTTGGAGTTGGGATCCCACCCGGGCGGGTGGATGAGGGCCGCGTTGACACCGCCCTCGTCCATCTCCTTCAGCACGTCGTCCGCGGTGTAATCGGCGATCTGGCGATGGTTCGGATTCGTCGGCTTGTGGCCTTTCCAGATGTGGATCTGCGCGTCGACGATCAGCATGGCTATTTCTCCTTCATGTCGTGTCGAAGCGTCATGTCTTCTCGAAGTCGATCCGCTCGTACACCGGCAAGCCTTGTAGATGGCGGCGCAGACAGTCGAGGCCCATCTCGGTGGCGCCCAGGCGGACCCACTCGCGCCCACCCAGAATCCGGCTGCGCCGGGATTCGACGCCGTCGGCCGTCGCGATCGCCAGACATATGGTGCCACCGAAGTCGATCCGGTCCGGCCCGTCGTCGAGATCGATCAGCACGGCCAGCGCGTGGCTCGCGCCGGTCCGCCGGCGCGCGGCCTGCGCCACCGCCTCGGCCGTCTCGCGCGTGAGCTCGCCCGCCGGCGGATCGCCGTCGAGGCCGACCCCGGCGTAGATCTCGGGGAGGGCGCGCGACACGACACCCCGGCGGAAGACGTTCTCGGCGCCGGGCAGGTGGGCGAAGCGCGCCGCGATCTGTCCGCTCGTGAACGTCTCGACGATCGCGAGCGAGCGCTGACGCGCCGTGAGCGCCGCCAGGATCACGCCCTCCAGGGTCTGCTCGTCCTCGGCCATGATGAAGTTGCCCAGGCGCTTGCGCACCTCGCGCTCCACCGGCGCCAGCTTCGCCCGCACGTCGTCCATGTCGCGGCCGCGCACGGTCAGCTTGGTCTCGAGCTGCGGATAGTGCGCGCGGAAGCCGAGCTTCACGCTGCCGTCGGGCACGAGCGTCTCGACGCCGGTGAGCAGCGCGTCCACGTGGGATTCGCCGAGCCCGTAGGAATGGAACCGCTTGAGGTGGATCGCCGTCTGCAGGCCGCTCTTGGCCAGGAGCCGCGGAACGATCTGTTCCTCGAGCATGCGCTTGAGCTCGCGCGGCACCCCGGGCGTGAAGAAGAAGCGCGCCCGGCCGATGTCGAGCGCGAAGCCGCACGCCGTGCCGATCGGATTGTCGATCACCTCGGAGGTCGCCGGCAGCATGGCCTGCTTCTTGTTGTTCGGCGGCATGACGCGGCTGCGGCGGCGGAAGAACTCCTCCATCTTGGTGAGCCACTCCTCGTTGAGCGCGAGCTCGACGCCCGCGGCCTGGGCCGCGATCTCCTGGGACAGATCGTCGATCGTGGGCCCGAGGCCACCATTGACGATGACCGCGTCGGCGCGCTGCCCGGCCAGCTTGAACGCGAGCAGGAGATTTTCGCGGTCGTCGCCGACCGTCGTCTCCCACTGGACCGCGATACCGACGTCCTCCAGCTTCTGCGTGATGTAGCTGAAGTTGGTGTTGACGATCTTGCCCGTCAGCACTTCGTCGCCCGTGCAGATGACCTCGATGCGCATGGGGGAGTCGTCCTAGTGGAGGACCTTCAGCAGTGCGTCGACCACCGCCTTGGGTTCCTCGCGCGGCATGAAATGACCGACGCCGGATACGACGCGCCGCTCGGTTCCCGCCGGAAATCGTGAGAGCTCGGCCTCGGACTGCCTCGCCGATCCCACCGTGTCGGCCCCGCCGTGGAGGATCACGGTGGGCACGGTGATCGCCGGGCGCTCGGCGAGGCGCCGCTCGATCGCGTCCAGGCGCCCATCGCCCGGCGCGTTGCCGTGACGGTGGCGGTAGGAGTGGATCACCACCGCCACGAAGTCGGGATTGTCGAAGGACGGGGCCGTGCGGTCGAACGTCGCCTGGTCGAATCGCCAGGTCGGCGACCACTCTTCCCAGAGAAGCCGGCAGATGTCACGGCGGTTCTGCTCGAGCCCGCGCCGCCCGCGCTCGGTGTTGAAGTACCACTGATACCAGTACGAGCGCTCGGCCCGAGCCGCCGCCGGCGGCGCCGGCGTCACCGTGTTCTGGACGTTGTAGCCGCCGATGGTGACGAGAGCGCGAACGCGCTCCGGCGCCAGGATCGCCGCGATGCACGCCGCACGACCGCCCCAGTCGTAGCCGGCGAGCGCGGCCGGCCGCAGGGCGAGCGCGTCCATGAACTCGAGCAGATCCTGGCCGATGGCCGCCTGCTGAGCCATCCGCGGCTCGTGCGGATCGAGAAAACGCGTCGGACCGTAGCCGCGCAGATAGGGGACCAGCACCCGGCAACCCGTGGCGGCCAGCGGTGCTGCCACGCCGTCGAACGCGCGCGCGTCGTCGGGGAATCCGTGGAGCAGGACGACGGGGATGCCGCCGGCGTCGCCGTGAGCCTCGTACCCGATGTCGAGCGCCCGGGTTCGCACTGTGAGGACGTCGGGCATCGAGCCGCCTAGCCCATCAGCAGGGCGCCCGGGATCTGGGAGCCCATCGTCTGGATTTGGTCGCGGCTGATCCCCTCGGCCGCGAGAGCCGTCACGAACATCTGCAGGCCGTCCGCCGGGGTCGGGTTGCCGGTCTGGCCGAGATCGGTCCCGAGCACGAAGTGCTGCGCGCCCACGCTCTTGATGCGCGCGGCGGTGTCGGCGACCGGGACGCGCCTGGAGTGGCGCATCCATTCGAGCGGGGCCTCGGGGCCCACCAGCATTCCGAGCGCGCACAGCTCCAGCTTCGCGCCCATCGACGCGGCCTCCTTCATCTGCGCCTCGCTCATCCCGACCACGTCGAACTGCGCGTGCGTGACGACGATCCGGTCGCAGCCGTCCGCGCGCGCGGCGGCGATGAGCGAGAGCGCCTGCTCGGCCGACGAGTGGCCGGTGTGGACCACTAGCCGCTGCGCCGCGCACGCCCTGAAGACCTCGCGCACGGCGGGCAGCACCACGCCGCGGTCGTCGACGACGCGGATGCCCGAGGGCGCGGTGCCGGCGCTGCGGACGTGGTTGTCCGCGTCGAAGGTCGGAAACCACACGACGCGGCCGTGGCCGCCCTGCATGCGCCACATCCACTCGACGGCCTGGGCGTTGATGCCGCCGGCGGCGCCGTTGAGGACGATCCCGCCGAAGACCTTCACGCCGGGCACGTGCTTGCGGGCGAGCCACGCGCGGTCGGCCGTGAGCGCGACGTGGTTCTTGAACACGACCGCTTCCATCTGCCGCGCGGCGGCCTGCGAGGCGAGCTCGTCGTCGTCCACCGCGCGGCCGAAGACGTCGGGGGCCGCGTGGGTGTGGAAGTCGATCAGGCCGCGGATCGGGCTGACCGGCGGCGGAGGCGGCGAGTACCCGCGGACTCCGGGGGCTGCCGAGGCTTCGCGCGGCGTCCCGGCGCTCGCGTGCCGACCGTGAGCCGACGTCGGAGTTCGATCGCGCCGGCGTCGCGCCGCCGACAGCCAGCCGCCCGTGTGGCAGCAGCCGCAGAGAAGCGGACGAAGCGCCGGAGTCGCGAGACCGGGGGGAGCACTCATCGGGCCACGATCATACGTCAAGTCTTGTAGTCCCGGAGATCACCACATCACGACGCCGCCGTCGATGTTGATCGATTGCCCGGTCATGAACGCGGCGGCGGGGGAGCAGAGAAACCCGATGAGCCCGGCAACTTCTTCGTCGCTGGCGGCGCGCCCCATCGGGATTCGCTCGAGCTGCGCCAGCCAGCCTTGGCCGCGCCCGAGCACGTCCATGCGCGCGGTGTCGATCGTTCCGGGGCAGACGGCGTTGACCGTGATGCCGTGGCGGGCGAGCTCCATGGCCAAGGACTGCGTGAATCCCTGGATGCCGAAGTTCGCGACGTTGTATGCCGCGGTGTTCGGGCTGCCGCGCTTGCCGGCGACCGAGGAGAGATTGACGATGCGGCCCCAGTGCTGTCCCACCATGATCGGTACGATGCGCTTGGCGAGCAGGAACGCCCCGGTCAGCTTGATCTCGAGCACCCGACGCCAGACGGTCTCGTCGAGGTCGGTGACGGGCACGCGGTCGTTTCCGCGCGGATAGGCGGCGTTGTTCACGAGCACGTCGATACGCCCAAAGGTGGCCATGACGCGATCGACCAGATCCTGAACCGCGGCGGCGCGGCTCACGTCGCCGACCCAGGTCAGAGCGCAGCGGCCACGCTCGCGGACCTGCTGGGCGGTGCTCTCGACGTCCTTCCAGCCGGCCTGCTTCTCGTCCTCGGGATAGGACGCGGGATCGCGCCCCGTTCCCGTCACGACCACGTCGGCGCCTTCACTCGCGAGCGCGACCGCGGTTGCCCGTCCGATCCCGCGCAGTCGACCGGCGCCCGTGACGATCGCGACCTTTCCGTCTAGATATCCCATGCACGCACTCTCCTCGTCGTGGCTTCCGCCGCCGCTACGTTAACGGGTTAGCGGGCGTCGGGCAATGCGTACTTGACGGCGCGGGGCTTCGGTCGCAGGCTCAGGCACGACGAGCGCGAGTTCGCACAACACGCGTGGGAGGGAGCGAGACATGGCGGGACGAGTCGAGGGGAAGGTGGCGTTGATCACGGGGGGCGGGAGTGGGATCGGGCGGGCTTGCGCGGTCAGGTTCGCGAAGGAGGGGGCGAACGTGTGCGTCGCGGATCTGGATCTGAAGGCGGCGACCGAGACCGCGCAGATGGTCGACGCGGCCGGGCGGAAGTCGGTGGCCGTGCAGGTCGACACGACCGACGAGGCCGCGAACGAGGCGATGGTCACGCGGTGTGTGGATGCGCTCGGCGCGGTCGACGTTCTCGTCGCGGCGGCCGGCATCGGCGCCGTGCGCGTGCCGGGCGCGACGTCGTATCAGCCGCACACGGTGCTGAGCATCCCGATGGACCAGTTCCGGCGAGTCATCGACGTCAACCTCTACGGCGTCTTGTTCTCGAACCGGGCGGTGGCGCGCTGGATGACGGAGCGCCGGCGGGGCGGGAGCATCATCAACCTCGCGTCGATCATGTCGAAGATGCCGTCGACCAGCGCGCCCTACAGCGTGAGCAAGGCCGGCGTCTGGATGCTGACGAAGTG
>Ga0137407_10000495_pt1 | contig 26375 bp, 23 predicted proteins | sample CZOMad2_2_16fung_FD_108410 | JGI IMG/M metagenome (GOLD analysis project Ga0137407, IMG submission 108410) | Vadose zone soil fungal communities from Angelo Coast Range Reserve, California, USA - CZOMad2_2_16fungal (Illumina Assembly) | ecosystem: Environmental > Terrestrial > Soil > Vadose... | reverse complement strand
GCAAGCGCATTTGTAAAAACAACAGATGGGAAGATAGTGTATGATGATAGCGGTTACCCTTTGTCAAACCCTGTTTCTCAATTATTGGGTTATCTGAATGCAGATTATTCATGGAGCATTTACAATAAGGTTAGCTGGAAAAATTTGGCTCTTGGTTTTCAGTTTGACGGCAATGTAGGCGGCGTAACTTCAGACTATATGCATCTCAAAACCATGCGCGGAGGAAGAAATATAGAAACAGCTACCGGTAAATTGGGTGAAGCAAGAAAACTTGATAATGATCATGCCGGCGATCCAAATTATCCAGGTACATATATTGGAGATGGCGTTGTGGTTTCAAACGCAACACCTATTAACTTCGATGCACAAACTGGCGCTATCCTGAATTATAAAGATCTTCAGTTTGCACCCAATACCAGTCCCAAACAAGTACAACCCTTCGCAAGTGCCTATTATAATGTGGGCGAATCCAACCTGATGAGTAAATCTTTTGCCAAGCTTAGGGAAGTAACCATTAGTTATGATATCCCTGCTAAATTACTGGCTAAAACATTCATCAGTAAAATAACTGTCTCGGCTGTTGCACGCAACCTTATTTATTTCTATAAAGACAAACGATTTAAAGATGTGGATCTCGATCAGTATAATTATTCTACAACTGGTACCGGACTTCAATCTCCAACCACCCGTAGATATGGTTTCAATCTTAATGTCGTATTTTAATAAATAAATACTTAATCAAAATGAAAAAACTATTTTATATATTCTGTGTGGCGGCCATGATCGCAATTCTTTCGAATGGTTGCACAAAATCGTTTAGTGATCTGAACAAAAATGAAAATAAACCTACGGATGTACCAGCGTCATTATTATTCAATGGCATTTTGAATGACATGTACGATGCTCCCTACACCTATAATGAAAAATGGTGCCAGTACTTCTGCCAGAATTATGATTATTATGGAAACAACCGATATGATTTCGGAGCTGGCGCTGATTTTTATTCAACATTAAAGAATAATGATAAGATGGTTGCTGAAGCAGAAAAGCAGGGGCTCGCCGCAGTAAATCCATTCGAAGCATTATCCAAATTTTTTAAGGCATATTTTTTCATCAAGATGAGTTTGGAAATGGGAGATATTCCGATGAATGAAGCATTACAGGGTATCTCAAAACTTACTCCTTCTTATGATCCACAAAAAACAGTTTTCCTGAAAGCTTTTGTATGGCTGGACAGTGCCAATACGGATCTTGCTTCGCTTATTGCTAGTGGTGACAATAATTTGGCAGGAGATATTTATTTGGGGAATGATTTAACAAAGTGGCAAAAAGTTGTAAATACTTTTCATCTGAGGTTATTGATTCATTTGAGCAAAGTCGCCGCTGATGCGGATTTAAAAGTAGGCCAGCAATTCGCAACCATTATAGGTAGCCCATCGCAATACCCCATCATGGAAGACGCATCAGATAACCTGCAGTATAATTATATTTTTCCAACCAATCCTTATCCGATGAACCCGGATGGTTTTGGATTTAATGCTTTGCGTGAAAACACTTCTGCAACATATGTAGGTCTGCTGACATCGTTAAAAGATCCCAGGGTATTTGTTACATCAGAGCCTGCAACAGCAATAGTTGCCGGAGGGGCAAGTCCAACAAGCTTTGCCGCATTTTTAGGAGCCGATCCCGGTGAAGATCTAGGAGCGATGTATAATAAAGCCAACGCAGGAGAATATTCATTGATCAATCGCAAGCATTATTATGAAACCTACACTGCAGAACCAAGCATCCAGATCGGATTTCCCGAAATGTGTTTTAATATCGCAGAGGCGATCAACAGGGGATGGATCACGACTGGTCCCTTGGGAGATGCAGAAGCATATTATAAGGCAGGCACAGAAGCATCATGGGCTTTTTACAATATTCCTGAAACCGGAAATCTGACAGTCTATTTTCTTCAGTCCGGCAATCCAGGCAATGGCGCAGTGTATAATCAATACACAGTTCCCGTCGATTTCACTGCATATTATAACCAGGCTTCGGTTAAGTATGCTGGTAATAATGCCAACGGCTTAACACAAATACTCACACAAAGATATCTTGCTTTATTCCGCCATTCAGGATTGGAATCCTATTATACATACAGGAGAACGGGCGTGCCAATTTTTACAGTTGGTCCTGGTACGGGCAATAGTCAAAGAATTGCATGGCGTTTTCAATATTCTGATAATGAAAAAACGACCAACACAGCCAATTATAATGCTGCCCTGCAATCTCAATATGGAGGAAATGATGATATTAACGGAGTCATGTGGTTGCTAAAATAATTTTCCTTATTGATAAAAACATAGTTCCAATTGCAGAATTACTAAGTGTTAATGGCGAAACTTGTCAAGGTTTCGCCATTATTATATAAAAATCATTTTTTAATTTCAGATATGAAAAAACTCATCTCATTTATTTTTTTCATGCAGTCGTTATTTGTGTGGTCGCAATCACATAAAACAGAAAACGTAATTATTTTCACACTCGATGGAATGCGCTGGCAGGAAGTATTTGGTGGCATTGATTCTGCTATCGTCGTTAATAAAAGATTTACCCGCGATTCAGCAGAGATGGTCAAAAATTTCGGTGGCAATGATATTGCTGAACGAAGAAAAAAATTATTTCCTTTTTTATGGACCACTGTTGCAGAGCAGGGACAGCTATTCGGTAACAGGAATACCGGAAGCGATGTAAACAATGCCAATCCTTATAAATTTTCTTATCCCGGCTATAACGAAATATTTACCGGATATCCCGATACAGCTGTCAATTCAAATGATAAGATCAAAAACAAAAATACCAATGTGCTCGAATTCCTGAATAAACAAAAAGAATTTGCAAATAAAATTGCAGTTTTTTCTACCTGGGATGTATTCCCTTATATTTTCAACAAATGGCGAAGCGGAATTTATGTAAATGCAGATGTGGATACTTTGAAATTTGATAATAAGCAATTGCAACTGATCAATGATATCCAGTTTCTGTCCACAAGGCCCATTGGTGTGAGGCTGGATGTGTTGACTTATATCGCCGGACGCGAGTACCTGAAAGCATACAAACCAAAAGTATTGTATATCGCCTTCGATGAAACAGATGATTTTGCACATGGTGGTGCGTACGACCAATATATTGGTAGCGCACACGCCGAAGATGGCATGATAGCTGATTTATGGAAAACAATTCAGTCTATGCCGGAATATAAAGACAAAACCACGTTGATCGTTACCTGCGATCATGGTCGTGGTGATAAGATAAAAGAGCAATGGAGAGATCATGGTGAAAAGATTGAAGATGCGGGACATATATGGATTGCGGCTATGGGTCCTGATACAAAGGCTAACGGAGAAGTAAAAACGCCGGCACTGCTTTACCAGAAACAGATAGCGCCTACCATTGCAGCGCTACTAGGTCTGCATTTTGTTCCGGATCATGGAAGTGCTGAACCCATTTCATCAATTATTAAATAACCGCAGCAATAATTTTCCGAAATTTTAAACCCGGGAAAGTTAATAACGACTAATAAAAATTTTTTTATGGATAAGCAAAAAGCAGGGCAGATCACAGATGAGATTATGAAGTACTACGAGCAGCATGGTGGCGAAGAATATGCCGGAGAAAAAGTATCTCAGTTAGAGCATATGGCCCAGGCTGCACAGTTGGCGGAAGAACAGGGTTATGATGAAGAAGTAGTGCTGGCTGCTTTCCTTCATGATATTGGCCATATTTGCGAAGATGGTCATGGCGATAATGAAATGGATGGATTTGGAATAAAGAATCATGAAGAAATCGGCGCTGATTTTTTGGCAAAAAAAGGTTTTTCCAAAAAACTGACGCGACTGGTTGAATCGCACGTGGAAGCAAAAAGATACCTTACTTATAAATATCCGGAATATTATGATCAACTGTCGGAGGCCAGTAAAAAAACATTGGAATACCAGGGAGGCCGCATGGAAAAAGAAGAAGCCGAGGCGTTTGAATCATATCCCTTATTCAGCCTGATCATCCAGATGCGTAAATGGGACGAGCAGGCAAAGATTGAACATAAGCCTTTGCCCGACCTGAATCATTTCAGGCAAATGATCCGGCATCATCTGGAAGCACAATAAGCATCGTGAGAGGCGAATGGTCAGTGGTGAAAGGTATGGGGTATAGGGTATAGGGTATATCATACCTTATACCCTACTCCCTTCACCATTCACCTCTCACGAAAACATTACGTACATCATAAATTAACTCGTGAGTAAAACAATTGCAAAGGTCCAGAGCCGCAACCAAATGCTGGTGGCATTATATGCTGCTATTGTTACTTTTCTAACCTATGCTACCGTGTATGGGTTTAGAAAAGGATTCACGGTATGCACATTCGATGGAATAAGTTATGCAGGCATCGGTTACAAAACATGGTTGGTGGTAACACAGGTGCTTGGCTATGCATGTAGCAAATTTTATGGCATTCGTTTTATTTCAGAGCTGAAAAAAATAGGACGCGGGAAACTCATTCTTTCTTTAACAGGTATATCATGGCTCGCATTACTCTTGTTTGCCATTGTTCCGGCACCATATAATATTTTTTTCATGTTCATCAATGGATTTCCGCTGGGTATGATTTGGGGCGTAGTATTTTCTTATGTTGAAGGAAGAAGTGCGACTGATTTTATCGGAGCAGCATTATCAGTAAGTTTTATTTTCTCTTCGGGTTTCGTGAAATCCATAGCAGAAACTTTGCGGATCAATTTTAATTTAAGCGAGTGGTGGGTACCGTTTGTAACAGGACTTGCTTTTGCAATCCCACTGGTTTTTTTTATTTTCTTATTGGAAAAAATCCCGCCTCCGGCAGAAGAAGATATTGAATTACGAAGTACGCGGGTGCCTATGTCAAAGGAAGACAGGAAACAATTCATTCGTTTATTCTTTACCGGTATTGTTGCTGTCATATGTATCTATGTATTTTCTACTTTATTCCGGGATATCCGGGATAATTTTATCGCTGATATGTGGAAAGAAATGGGATATGTCAATCAACCTTCATTATTTACAAAAACCGAAACTCCGACAACAATAATCATCCTGGCGTTGATCGGAAGTATGATATTGGTGAAAAATAATTTCAAAGCGCTGGTATATTCTCATTATTTTATATTTGCTGGTTTCCTGATAACAGGAATCAGCACTTTATTATTTGTGCAGCATATGCTTTCACCATTATGGTGGATGACACTCGTAGGACTTGGTTTGTACATGACTTATATTCCATTCAATTGTATTTTTTTCGACCGCCTGATTGCAACATTCCGGTATCCGGGCAATGTTGGGTTTCTCATTTACGTAGCAGATGCATTCGGATATCTTGCCAGTGTGGGTGTATTGATAACAAAAGAAGTATTGCATGTAAAACTGCAATGGGTTTCTTTTTATTCCCAGGGCGTTATCTTTTTATCAGTAGCAGGAATAATCGGAACCTTTGTTTCATTGATTTATTTTTCAAAAAGATATAAAAAAGGCAAAACGGAATGGATAAAAGATCTGCCATAGTTATCGGTGCAGGAATTTTGGGACTGGCAACCGCGAGAGCCTTGGCGAAAAAAGGATTTGCCGTTAAAATTTTTGAGCGCACAGAGAAAGCTGTTGGTGCATCCATTCGTAATTTCGGAATGATATGGCCCATAGGTCAACCGGCCGGCAAAGAATATAACAGAGCAATAAGAAGCAGGGAAATATGGAAAGAAATAAATGATGAAGCGCATATATGGTATGATCCTGTTGGAAGTTTGCACGTCGCTTATCATGCAGATGAATGGATCGTTTTGCAGGAATTGTATGAAATATTCAAACAACAGGGGCGTGCTGTTGTGTTGCTGAACCAACAGCAAATGGATAGGTATGACGCAGTGGTGCAAAAAAATTTATTGGGAGGATTATACAGTGGCGATGAATTAATAGTTGATCCGCGTGAAGCCATCGCAGCCATGCCGGCCTATTTTGCTGAAAAATGGAATATTAGTTTTCATTGGGGTAAATGCGTAACATATATATCTGATCAAACGATTTATATCGGTAACCACGAAGAGTATGAGGCCGACCTGATATTTATTTGCAGCGGCGCCGATTTTGAAACACTCTATCCTGAACATTTTGAAAAATTCCCTTTTAGTAAATGCAAATTGCAAATGATGCGACTGGCCGCACAACCGGGCGAATGGCGTATCGGCCCTGCATTATGCGGAGGGTTATCATTGATTCATTACAATAGTTTTAAAGCTGCAGCATCTCTACCGAAATTAAAACAACGGTACCAAGAAGAAATGAATAAATTTTTGGAATGGGGCATTCATGTAATGGTATCGCAAAACGGGAGAGGAGAATTGACTGTTGGCGATTCACATGAATATGGTTCAACGCATGACCCTTTTGATAAAAAATTTATCAACGAAATGATCCTGGATTATCTAAAACAATTTGCCCGATTTAAAGATTGGACACCCATCGAAACATGGAATGGGATTTATCCGAAATTAATGGATGGAGGAACAGAATTATTCTATTCCCCGGAACCTCATGTTCATATTGTAAATGGAGTTGGCGGAGCCGGAATGACCTTATCCTTTGGCCTCGCGGAAGAATTAATCGCAACTATTTAAGTTAAGTAATAATGAATTCCTGAAAGAGCCTCAATATTTTTTGTGAATAAGGCGTTATTAAATTGTTAGTGATTCGCATTTGCTTGCATGGAATTGAAATAATGATTCTCTTTGCGGAAATGAATTGCTAACCTATTTGCCAATGGAAAACACCAGGAAAATGTTCTTGCAAAACCGTTATTATTTCTTCGGTTTCTTCTTGTTTTTCTTCACCGGTCTTTTCTTTTTATTATTTACTTCGAAAGGAGCTAGTTTTCTCTTCCTGAATTCGTATCACAATGAAGTGCTTAATACATTTTTTATAGGCTATACCAACCTCGGGGATGGTTTGTTTACCATTATGATTGTATTATTCCTGATGGCGACCAGGCGCTTCGAGATCGCGTGGCAATTATTAACCGCATTTGTTATTTCGGGATTGATCGCACAAGCATTCAAATTTTTTATTTATAGCCCCAGACCCAAAGAATTTTTTTCCGGGAAAGAACATATTTATTTAATTAATGGTATTACACATTCGGGGACAAGTAGTTTTCCTTCGGGTCATACTGTATCGATTTTTGCCTTGGTTACAATACTTGCGTTGTGTGCAAAAAATAAAAAGACATGCCTCATATATTTAATTGTGGCCATTCTTGTTGCTTACTCAAGAATTTATCTCTCTCAGCATTTTTTAACTGACGTACTTGCCGGATCATTGATCGGCGTTTCCATTGCCATGATTGTTTATTATGTATTTAATACCAAATTAAACGGCAGACTGAAAAGGCAAATAAATAGACAGGAAATTAATGAGCAGGAAATAAGTATGATGGCCATTGAATCGTGAGACGTGAGACGTGAAACGTGAGAAGGTGTTTGATAAAAAAAGAGGGTATGTGCTATCGACCCATCACTTTTTCACGTTTGACGTCTCACGTCTCACGATTCATGATTCACCATTGTCAACCCCTCACTAATCCTATATTTGCCTTCAAAATATTTTTCTGCCGAGATGAGTTTCCGTAAAAAAATACTGCTTTTAATTTTGCTTTCCACTTTAGTACGTTCCACTATTGCAGGCTTCCTGGAATTTGGAAATGATGAAGTGTATTATTGGACATATGCACAACACCTGGCATGGAATTATTTTGATCACCCGCCGATGGTGGCATTGCTTATTCGCCTTACTACAATCAACCTTCATTTTCAGTATGAATTTTTCGTTCGGCTTGGCCCCATATTATGTGCGGCCTTCAACACCTGGCTGGTATTTTTGATCGGCACCAAAATAAGAGACGAGAAAACAGGGTGGTATGCAGCGTTATTGTATACGTCCTCTTTTTATTGCAGTGTTATTGCGGGAACATTTATTTTACCTGACTCACCTCAATTGTTGTTCTGGGTTTGGAGTATTTACCTGATGACTTCAATTATTGGTGATAACCAGGAAAGCAGAAATAAAAATTTGCTCTTGCTTGGAATCGCTATCGGATTATGTATTATGAGTAAGGTGCATGGAATTTTTTTGTGGTTTGGGTTTGGCATTTACATTTTATTTTTTCAAAAAAACCTGCTCAGATCTCCTTATCTATATGTTTCGGTTTTATTAACCATCATTATTATCTCGCCTATTTTTTTCTGGAACCTGGAGAATCATTTTATTACATATTCATTCCATAATAACCGGGTAGGTTTTTTTGGAAAACATCTCGACACGGATAGTTTTTTGCAACAGATCTTTGGATCTGTTTTTTATAATAACCCGGTAAATATTATCATATATATTATCGCATTGGTAGCGATAGCCCGAAAAAAAATAAAAATGCCTTTGCCATTTCTTCGCCTTTACCTGTTGCTGGGTTTGCCATTGATCCTGGTTTTACTGGCAATGTCGCTCTTCAATGAAACCCTGCCGCATTGGTCGGGACCGGCATTTATAAGTATCATGCTGCTTGCCGCTTTTTATCTTTCAGCAAAGCAAACAAACTCAAAAAAAATACCTGGAGGATTATTGGTTTCGCTCGGTTTGTTTTTAGTGATTGTTATTGCAGGGATTCCTCTGATCAAATTTCTTCCGGCGCAATTGGGAAGCAGGGAAGAAAGAATTTTGGGAAAAGCAGATGTTACATTGGACATGAACGGATGGAAACAGTTTTCTAATAAATTTGATTCATTGTACAAATCAGATATCAGCACGGGTGCGATGAAAGAAAATGCACTGATTATTTCGGATTACTGGTTTCCCGCGGCTCATCTTGATTATTATATTGCACAACCTTTACATATTCAACTGATGGCCGTTGGCAAACTAACCGATATTCATCATTACGCGTGGTTGAATAAAGAAAGACCAGCATTGCTTAAAGGTATGGATGCATATTTTATATATCCCTCTAACTATTATGGACCACCGCGGACTCAACTGAAAAACTATTTTAATCATGTTGATGACAGCGTTGTCATCCGTCAAACCAGGTCCGGTATTCCGGTACGGAATTTCATTATCTATCGGATGCATGACTATTTGGGAGGCATAAAGCGCGATGGAGTAGAAAATTAATGTGCGAATTTACCAATGTGCGAATGTGCGAATTCTGTAAGGCAGATTACTATAAAGAATTCGCACATTCGCACATTGGTAAATTCGCACATTAATTTAATCTCGCCTGGAATCCAAAGTAAATCCGATAGAAGTTCCAACATCCGGTGTACTTCTTACATGAATAGATTGTCCATGGGCTTCGATGATATGTTTACAGATAGCTAAGCCAAGCCCGGTGCCGCCTTTATCACGGCTTCTTGCCGCATCGGTCCGGTAAAATCTTTCGAATATCCTTTGCAGATGTTCTTCTTCAATGCCAATACCATCATCTCCGATTTCTATCAATACATGTTTTTCATCCGTTTTATAAATACTCGCAACAATACTTCCATTCGGTTTTCCATATTTGCTGGCATTTTCAACCAGGTTAATCAACACCATTCTTATTTTTTCTTTATCAGCAAAAACGGTGATGGGAGATTCACAACCTTTTTTTATCGTGGTTCTTGTGCCTTTGTCGTGAATATTGATTGAAAGAGATTCGAATACTTCTCTTATCAGGTCCTGGATAACAAAGTTTTGTTTGTACAATAACTGTTCACCCCTTTCAAGCTTGGAAATTTCATCGAGGTCATTCACCAGGTTTACCAGGCGATCCACATTTTTGCCGGTATTTTCAAGGAATTTTTTTCTTACCGCAAGGTCATCCATCGCACCATTCAATAATGTGTCGACATATCCCTGTATGGCAAAAATGGGCGTTTTGATTTCGTGGGCAAGGTTTTGCAGAAACTCTTTCCTGTACGCTTCATTTCTTTTTAATAATTCAATTTCTTCATTTTGTTTTTCACCCCAGCTTTGAACATCTTCTCTCACTTCATCAATACTTTTTTTCGGAAGAATATATTTGAAATAAACTTCTTCTTTCCTGGTTGCTTTTGTTTGATGAATAAATTTATAGATAAGTTTGATCTTCCTGTAGATGAATTTTTCCAGGGTAAAAAGGATCAACCCGAAACTTCCTGCAAAAATAAAAATGAATGAGCCCAAGCCTATTTTCCAGTTACCGGTTAAAATGTAAATACCCCCGGAAATTGGCGCAGCAAGAATAAATGCTGTAAAGGCAGATAGCTGCCTGGGAGTTAAATTTTTTGTTGAAAACATGGTTTAGATCATGCAGTAAATTGAAGAAGAAACAAGGTACAAGAAAAAAGGTACAAGAAAAAAGAGACAAGGTACAAGATTCAAATTAGGAACTACCAAACTAAGGCTTGTACCTTGTACCCTGTATCTTGTTTTCTTGATTTCTTATAGATCAAACTTATATCCAACTCCTTTTACCGTTCTGATGCAATCCAATCCTAATTTTTGCCGGATTTTGCGGATATGCACATCGATGGTGCGGTCACCTACAATAACATCATTTCCCCATACCTGGTTTAAAATTTCATTCCGCAAAAAAACCCTGCCGGCTTTTGAAGCCAGAAGGTACAATAATTCAAATTCTTTTTTTGCAAGTGTAATTTCTTTTCCGTCAACCATCACTTCAAATTTATCAGGGTCAATAGTAAGGTTTTCTATTTTGAGTGTCTTGTCGGCTGGTTCTTTGTGAATACGCCGGAAAAGTGCATTCACCCTGCTTATCAAAACCTTTGGACTAACCGGTTTATTGACATAATCATCCGCCCCGGTTTCAAGGCCTTTGATATGAAAACTTTCGTCGTTCAATGCAGTCAGAAAAAGAATAAGTGTGTCCTTAAAAGACGGCTGGGACCTGAGAATTTCACAAACTTCAACCCCTGTTTTCTTTGGCATCATGATATCCAGTATTATCAGATCAGGATGGGATGATTTGGCTTTTGTAAGAGCATCATCACCGTCTTTGGAAGTCATCACCTCATATCCCTCTTTAACAAGGTTATACTGAATCACTTCAAGAATATCCGGTTCATCATCTGCAATCAATATCTTTTTGCCTTTTGGTTCCATTAACGAAAAATTTACGCAAACCTAATCGAAATAAAGCGTAGCGACCCTTTACAGGTTCAAGTTTACAATTTTTTAATATAGAAATAATGTAAGAATGGCATTGATATATCATCACAATATAAAAAAAGATATGAAAAGCCCTGAAAGCAGAAGATTTAAAGGAATAAAACTGAATTACAGCAAAAACCTTTCCCAAATCAAAAACTCTTTATGTTATCATCAAGATTGCGGTCAATTAGTTTATTATAAGGATCAATGCCTGCCCAGGCAGGCTTCCCTTTTACAATGATATCAATTGTATGATCTCCCGGAGTAAACCGATGCTTTTTAAGATATAAAGGATTGATAATTATTTTCCCCTCACTGTTTTTGCTGTTTGCTGCAAATATTCCGATATCTATAAAGTCATCCATTTGTGTGGCAGGATGATCTTTTCCCGAACTATCCGTATATACTTTACCGGTATTCACTTTCATGATCACTCTGTATTCATTGTTCTTTCCCAAAGAAGTTATGGTTATATCCGACACCTTATTATCATACACGGTGATTTTTTCCCAGGAATCGGTTAAGTAATATTGTAGTGAATCCGGAACATGTTTTTTGATAAAGCGGTACAGATCATTACTACCTGCAAAAGGACCTTTATTACGAAAGGCATAAGCGTCATGAAATTCACGCAACGCCGCATCGAGACTGTCTTCACCAATTAAATCCTTCAATCCGTATAAAATAATGCCTGCCTTTGTATCCCACACCCAATCTCTTTTGGAATATAGCAGAGGATTTTCTTTTTCAAATGCGTAGCTGTGCCAGAATAAATACCAATCTGTTTCACCGGCCAGGAATTTTTTAATATTATCCTTTCCTACTTTTTTTTCATAGAGGTGCAATGCTCCATATTTAGCAAGCCCTTCTGCAATATTATTAGAGCCCAATGTATGATTTGGTGCTACCTGGTACATCCACCATTGATGGCCAATTTCGTAGGCGGTATAGAAATAGCAATAATCAAATTGATCCGGATTATCAAAAGATGCAGCCCAGGCATATCGTTCAGTATAAGCGATCAGATTCGGAAAGGAGGATCTATCATCGGTATAAATCGATGATTCTGCCAAAATCATTTTTTTATATTGAAAAGGTCCATATACTTTAGAAAAAAAAGCCAATCCATCTTTATATGCTGACATGAACCGTTTAAGATTTGTGGTATGCGATGGGTGATAATAAAATTCGATATCAATTTGTTTTCCATTTTCTAATTCTACCTTATCCTGAAGTTTCGAATACCTGGCAGAAATAATTGGAAAAGGTGGATAGGTTGGATTTTCAGTCACATAATGAAAATAATTTCTTCCGTTTTGTGTCCATTGTTTCTCTAACTGACTCGGCGCTATTGCTGTCTGGTCAGACGAAGTACTGATTGTTGCTTCGAATTGCGTCAATCCACCTGGCAGTTCAGAAAATACCAGGCGATTGATGCCTTCCGGATCATTCTGTGAGGGAAATTCTTCTCCTCTTTTTGGGAGATGATATTCCTTGCGTTTTTCTTCGCTTTTTAATTCTTCGTCATCATCATAGCCAATACCAGGCAGTCCACCATCAAAAGCAGTTCCATTATGCAAAATACCCAGACCTGAAAAATTATTACTGAAACCTTTGTTTTCCTTAATAGCTTCTACTTCAACCAATGCAGTGTCACCAGGTGCCAGCGAAGCGGGAAATTGATAGAGCCGGTACTTAGATGTGTCGTTTGCCGGTTGCAGGAAACTGAATTTGGCCCTTGGATAAATGAGCGGATTGCTATAAGGAATTTTTTTGCCATTATAGATGATCGTATATGCACTTAGATTATCACCATCCAGCAGCAACCTGTTGATAGGTTGATTGGTATTATTCACCAGCGTTGCATAAGCTTTTGATAATACTTTTCTTTCGTCCGGAAAAATATCTGTAAAAAGTTGCAGTTTCGCTACATTAGGAAGCGGATCATGAGCATATTTTTTCAATTCTTTTTCAAATGCTATTTTTCGCTCATCTTTTTCAGTCCTGGTAAGCCATGTATTCAAATAGCTGACATTATAATAATTGTAAGCGCCTGCTGCCAGAAATCCGGTCAGTAATAATAAAACAATCAATCTCGGGTTTTTTTGAAAACGATGTATGGCAAGCCTTCTTCTTTCCCTGAAAGAAGCGATCACTCCACGATAATAAAAAACGGCAGCTAATACCAACAGCAATCCTCCGGCAAACAGCCAATAAAGATTGAACCAGAATATTGGTTTTAGTCCGGGAGTAACGGAGTCCATATCGGAGAAGGTATAATCGGGAGTATAGGAATACAATAAGAGTCTATAGTCGAAACGTCCTGTCGAGGAACCGATCAACATCAATGTCCAGATGATCAATCCTACCGCATGTCCTGCAAATTTATTATTGATCAAAACATGCACAATAAAAGCAAACATGATCATCTCGATAAAAAGAGGCAACGATATTAAGTAGGCAGCTGCAAAATAAACGGGGAAATTAAAATCGGTATAACCCTGGAAGGATTGAACAATAACGCCAACGAATATGGGCACGGCAGCAAGAATAATAGCAAGGCAAACGAGTGCAATCAGTTTTGAAGTGTAAAGAACCCAATCTGTCGGAGGCAATGAATCATTGATGATAGCAAACCTGGTGGCCTTTTCCCGGTGAACAGCTTCGCCTGTATAAAACAAGATGATGATAAACGTAAAAAAAATAAAATTGTGATTGTAAATTTCCATGAGCACGGCCGTACGGGGGAAATCTCTTACTCCAAATCTTTGTCCGAAACCCATCCAGCAAATAAATCCTAAAAAAAAGATGCCTACCCCAAGGATCAATCTGAAATAATTGTCACGGATAATACTTAATAATTCAATTTTTGAAAGCGTGAATATTACTTTTTTATTATAGCCTGTTTTGAAATCCGTAACTACTGCCGGGATTTTTTTCAGAAAGCCAGGTACTTTATCGACCTTGTCCTTTGAACTTTTTTATCAGTTCTTCCAACAAAAAAACGAATAAAGCTGAAACGGAAATAAGTGATCAGAATAATTGCTATGCCAACAGAACTCCAGATGATCCTATTCATCAGCATCTGGCCTTGCAGAGATATCAATAAACTATTTTTCTGTTCAGGTGATAAAAAACGCTCTATCAAATTGATTGGAACGAAGCCAAAAGCATCCAATATAAATATGATATTTTTATTCTGTGCATTGTGAAAGATAAAAAGGGACATCATATAGCCGAGATACAGGATAACGCCGCCGGTGTAAACTACTTTTACATTACGCGTATAAGCAACCAAACCAAAAAATATGGATGAAGTAAGCAATAAGTTAGGTACCACATAAACCAGGAAGGGTTGCAGGTAGTTGATGATATGATAAGGACCTACCCGATTGGCAGAAAGCCAACCTAATTTTGGGCCGATCAGGGTTCCGAAAAGAGAGCCCCAGACCAACGAAGATCCGATAATCACTACAAAAAAGAATGAACCAAAAAAACGCCCCCAGAAATAATCATTCTTTGTTATGGGATAAGAAAGATAATATTCATGGGTGTTATATTCAAGGTCGCGGTAAAGCGGCGCCCCCATAATTGCTGCTGTAACCACCATCATAAAGATGCTGAAGATGGTAAAGAACTTTGTCAATACGATCGGCGCGTTGACATATGTTTTATCTGATGCCGGGACGTTTCCAAACCCGAAAGCTAAAAATGTGATTGAAAAAAATACGAGGAAATATAAATAGGTATCAGGTCTTTTCAGCCTGTATTTTATTTCGAATAAGAATATTTGCCAGAAGGCATGAATGTTTTTTTTATTAGAGGGGTAATCATTTTCCAGTTTAATCGAACCGGATTGATTATTTTTCTCTTTAGCTAATTCATTCCTGAATAAATCATAATCCGCACCATGCTGATGCAGTATCCGGGCGCTTTTGCTTTCTTTGTTTTTAAGAATGGAAAGCAGCAGATGTTCGCTTTCAACTGTCAGGTTCTTTAAATCTTTTGCTTCAATCACGGTTTCACGGATCACGTTTTCTGCCTCTTCAGTCAGCGGTATGCGAATGAGGTTTGCAATGCCCTTACCATTATTATTTTTCACTGCCATTTCAACTTCGCTTCTCAATGCACGTAAGTCGATATTAAAACTTTGCAGTGCGCTGACAGCTTTGTTATTTCCTTCGCGTAATAATCCAAGTAATAAATGTTCCGTGCCGATAAAATCATTTCCTAATAATAATGCCTCCTCTCTGCTTAGTGAAATGATCTCTTTCACCTGTGATGAAAAATTATTTTTCATGCTGATCCTGATTTTGAATATGTTCCTAAAAAATATTGATTGCCGCTTTTTCACCAACATGGTAGAAGTAAACATCTTCCAGGGTCGGTTCGCCTGGTATAAAATCATCGCCGGGGTGCTCCTTACTAAAAACCCTGATATATAAACTTCCTGCTTTTAGCTGCGTGGAAATAACATGATATTGGTTCTTGTATTGCTGAACAGCGTTTTTGGGAATTGATTTGCTATACACTTTTCCATTCATTTCAAGAAGTGCATCATCAGGTGTTCCTGCATACAAAACTTCTCCTTCATTAATGATTGCAAAATGTGAGCAGAGCGTACTAACGTCTTCGACTATATGCGTTGAGAGAATGACGATGGTGTTCTCGCCTATATAACTTAATAAGTTATAAAAACGGTTTCTTTCAGCAGGATCCAAACCTGCAGTCGGTTCATCCACTATAATCAATTTGGGATTCCCGATCAAAGCCTGCGCGATACCAAAGCGTTGTTTCATACCGCCTGAATAAGTACCCAGTCTTTTCTTTTTATCTTTATAAAGATTGACATTATCAAGCAAGGCATCTACCAATTCTTTTCTTTCAGATGCGTTGCCGATTCCTTTCAATCGTGCAATATGATCCAGCATCTGTTCTGCAGATATGCGCGGGTACACGCCAAATTCCTGCGGCAGGTATCCAAGTAATTGCCGGGTTTGTTTTTTTTGTGTCAGCACATTCAGGTCATCAAGAAAAATGGTTCCTTCATCCGCTTCCTGTAGTGTAGCAATGGTTCGCATCAATGAAGATTTGCCAGCGCCATTGGGACCAAGTAAACCAAACATTCCGTTATTGAGTGTTAATGAAACATTTTTTACAGCCTGTACGCCGTTGGGATAAGTTTTGGAAAGAGCATTGATGACGAGTTGCATGATTCTGAAATTTGATTAATGATTTTTAGAAGTCATTGATAAAAAACTACTGAATTGGTTTTACTTTTTTAAGATTTTGTCCGCTCAAATGAATCGTTGATTTATCAGCAGGATTAATAAGAAAATTTTCAATGGTTGCGTGATTATCTACTAATTCAGTTTCATTGTCCGGCAGGACCGTAAAATTCTTAATCTCTGAATTTTTATTTAAGAAGATAAAACTTTTCCTTGCGTGAAGAGTGATATTGTGATAAAACCGGTTCAAATACTTTGCGGTGTCGTAGATGTTGCGGTTACTTAAATTGAAGTTGGTATTATAGATATCAAGATCAAGATCAACTTTGGCCGGATCAGTGCTGCCACGCAAAAAAATATATCCATCTTCAATACTGATTTTCCCGATTGCAGGGCAATGCAGGTTGAGGTATTGTCCGCTTAAATGTTTTGCAGATATCCTGATTTCACTTTTCAACATTTCCCGGACTCCTGTCAACGGCACTATAACCTGATTGTTGACTGTTGTTATTTCTGATGTATCGCCAATGATATATATGCTGTCATGAATGATTTTGTATCCGGCCATTCCATTTGATTTTTTTTGTATTTCAAAATAGAAGCTATCGGAAGGAATTATATCCACATTTTCAAAGCCTGTGATAAACAAATGGGTTGGAGCGGGCAGTGTATACCTTGTGAACCATTGTTTGGCTATCATATTTCCGGTGACGATATCACCTTTTTTATATTTTGCGTATAAAGTAAGATGCACCGATGCAAAAATGCCAAAACCAACTATGATAAGCGCTAATAATATTTTATTACTCGTTTTCATATCGAAACCTTTTTTGGCTATTATGAAAAATATTTTTTCTTGAATTTTTCGAAACGTGGTTTTAGTTCATCTATATCCATCCCCAGCAGGAACAGCGTCCGGAATACTTCAGGAAGATTTTTTTCTATAAAGTCTTCCCGGCGATATTGCAGGGAATTTTTTAAAGCATTTGCTGAAACAAAAAAACCTATCCCTCGTTGGTTATAAATTATTTCCTGGTGCTGTAAAAAATCATAAGTGCGCATAACCGTATTGGGATTTACTTCCAGTTGAACTGCCAGTTCCCTAACGGACGGGATGCGTTCATCAACCTTCCATTCCTTTAATAATATTTTCTCGCACACATAATCTGCAATCTGTAAGTATATGGCCTGTGATTCACTGAACTCCATGAAATAAAATTTAACCTGTTAAATTTCTTTTTCTTTTAACCGGAAATATGTAGCTATCCATAAAATGAGCGGAATGCTATATTTTAATAAAGAATCAAGTGTATAATCAATCCATCGGGGTAAACTAACCAGATTGATCTCTCCTACATTATTAAATCGGGCCCATTCTGCTAAATTATCCCATCGCCAGCCTACAGGAGTTATTGGCATAAGAACCTTACTGAAGAAAATAAATACTATCAACCAAAGAAGAAGTATTGCAATGGTAGTTTTAATGAATGAGTACCGCGCAAAATAAACGGAGCCTAATAAAAATGCCGATTGAATCGGAAAGTAAGCCACGAATACATAAAAAAATTCTTCATCGCCTCCCGGAAATTTAAAATGGAATATATTGAATACTTCATCGGGTATAAATACTGCATTGGGAAATTGCTCCTCCCTAAATCTTTCATAGCCTAAAGCATTTGCTATTTTCACACCGGGTATATTTACGATATAAAAAGCAACTGTGTAAATAATAAAAAATAACAGTACAGCATAAAAAATTGCACAGGCTAATTTTTCTACATGGGATGCGGGCATTGATAAAAAATTAACCCCTTTTGATGTTGAACCTAGATCCGCAAACATCATACTGGCATAAAAACAACCCAGTATAAAGAGGCCAGACGCGTAAGTTACAAACTGAATATGGACTGGAAGCGGATGATAATTTTTATTCGATAAAATAAATCCAAACCAGGCAAGCATCAATCCGGGAATGACGAGTAATGATAGCAGGTAACGTTTCCGGTTTTCTATCCAATGTTTTGTTACCAGTAGCCACCACCTGTGGAAATTAAAAGTTTGGTTCATGACAATATTTTATGCTTTGAACACGGAATTGATTTTTTCACGATGAAGGATAACCGCTTTATACAGCATTTCAAGGTCGAGCTTGCTTTCATCCGATGTATTGTTTACCGCAATCAATGCATGACCTCTCAATGATGATTCAGTATAAATGGCGTCCTTTAAGTCTTCCTGGTCGAAGGAAATTTTGAATAAAAGTTTTCGTGCGATCACTTCGATGGTTTCATCAAAAAGAATTTGCCCTTCGTCAAGGATCGTGATGCGATCAATCAGGCTTTCCAGGTCTTTTACCTGGTGCGTACTGATAACGATGCACCTGTTTTCGTCCAATGCGCCAGCAATCACTTTCCTGAATTGGCTCTTACTTAAAATATCGAGTCCATTGGTCGGTTCATCCATTAATACCAGTGAAGTATTGCAGGCCAGGCAAAAGCTGATCAGTACTTTTTTCTTTTGGCCATAACTCATCTGTTGAAGCGTGCTGATTGCCGGAATTTCGAACTCCGTAATGTATTTTTCAAACTGTTTACGGTTAAAGCCCGGATAAAATACCGAATGATATTTCAACAATTGTTCAAGACTGATATCCGGCAGTTGAAATTCTTCGGGTAGTATGAAAACCTGCTGCAGGAAATCAGGGCTTCGTTTTCCCGGGTTGAAACCGAGTACATCGATTTTGCCTTTCTGCGGAAACAAAAGGCCTGCCATGGTCCTGAGCAAAGTGGATTTGCCGGTACCATTTTTCCCCAGCAACCCGTAAATATGACCAGCCTGCAGTTGCAGACTCAGCCCGGAAAATACTTTTTGAGGGCCATAAGAAAAATGCAGGTTGGATATATTGATCATACTTGGTGTTTGAGTGTACTATTGAGATAGTACACCGCAAACCTACAAATATTTTTGATGTTTCAAAATTTTCCGGAATAAATTATTTTGAAACAGGTGACGGATTTCAGGCATTCAGGAAATGTTGCGGCGTCATAGTTTTTTTAAAATACAGGGTAATTGGTTGTATTTTTGCATGGTATCAAGTGCCAAAGGCATCTTATGAAACAAATTATGCGTGTATTTTTCTTTTTTATACTGGTGAATGCCGGTATTTCCGCCCATGCCCAACCATCTTCATATCCCTTTAAAATACAGCAGGAACGTTTGTTGTGGCATGATAATATTGACAAAGAGCAAAAGCGGTTACTGGGCCTCGATGGGAAATCGGATGATACCCTTCATTTGTCGAAAGATGAAAATATCAACCTTGAAATAGCAGATGCCATGATCAGGAAGGTGGATGAATTACAGCAAAGGATAGAACAGGATTCATCGCTCAGCGGGCAAGCCAAGATCAAATACCTGCGTTCATTGGAAAATATGGTGAAGGGGTATAATAATAATTACCGTAAAAGAGATTTCCCCACTTCTTTGGCGCCAGGACTCGTTGACGCTTTTAGCCAGGCAATGCAATTGGACAGGAATAATCAAAGCATTGAGCCTGTTATTGAGCAAAATAGTTATGGCATAGGAAAAATATTGGTAGAATGTTTTTTGCTTCCTTCTGAAAACATCGGCGTCAAACCTTCGAGAATAGTACTGGTCCGTAAATATGTAGGACTTCATCAGGATGAGGTCTTCAATATTTTAAATGCAAACCCCGACCTGCCATTTGCGGATAGTCTTGTTATTATCGCAGGGCATCGTGACGTTCGTAAGTTATATGATTTTGCAGCCGGGCGCACCGCACTTGCTACACGCATACGTAATAGTAAAGATTCGATGATAAGCACGGTTGGTCGTATAGCCGGTAGCAAGAGCGGCCAGCTATACCTGCCTTTCCTGGATAACCTGATGAAAGGAAAAATAACCCTTGCGGAAATCAATAAGGTAAAAGATAATAATCTAAATTATTATCGCCTGCTGGTGCGTACACGGATGGATTATGCCGCGCGTATGTTGCCTCCTGTTAGTGATACTGCCGTGGAAATGGATGCATTGACAAAAATGCTCGAAAATAAAGGGAAAGATATTTTTGTCCGCGAGATCAATGCATTGCACGATAAGCCTGCTGCTATCCGGTTTAAGATACTGACTCCGCTCACCCCGGAAGAATTATACTACCTGATTGTAATGAGTGAGGATGAAATTTATACTTCCAGTTATCTTGGCGTATATGAAAGAATTTTTCAACGGATGAATATTCCGAGAGGAGATAGTCTTGTTATGCGCCTGCATGGAGATTATTTCCGCAAGTTTATTAAAATGGCTGCAGCTTATAATAAGCTGGATCATTTTTTAGCTACCATGGACAGAGACAATTCCAGTACTATTATGAAGGCATTTATTATCGGACTGGAAAAAGCGAATGAAGAGGAGGCAGTAGATGTGGCTGATTCATACAGCAGCATTTTTGAAAAAAATGCTGACCTGGCACAATTCGTTTTGAATGAAGTGAAGTGGAACCATAAAAGGAATTTATCGAACAGCGATAAACGCGGAACCATTATTTATAATTTACTGCAGACTCTTTTTGAATCTGCAGATACGACCAATAAAATTGATTTATCAGCAAAGCTGGGCATCTCTCCTGTATATACCATAAACTATGATTCGTTGGTGGATGATAGCGGACGGGTTGTTCAGCAGGTATTTTTTTATGGAGATGAGGATAAGGATGGTCAGCGTTCTTATGCCGATTTCCTGGCCTTGTTTCAGCGAAAATCCGAATGGAAGATAACTGAAAACCCAACGAAAGAATGGGTGATGATCAGTTCAATTAAAGGCAAACCGATATGGATATTCGCGAATAAACCTTTATATGGAGAAGATGATCCGGATGATAAAGCACAACATCATCTTGATGATTATTTGTTCGATAATAAACTTAAACCTACTATTTATATTCACCGTGGACATAGCTATCACGTTCGCTATACACTCAAACAAATTGAATCCTCAGCGAAAATTGTTTTGTTAGGTTCCTGTGGAGGTTATAATAATTTAAGCGAAGTACTAACGATCAGTAATGATGCCCATATTATTTCATCCAAACAGGTAGGAACAAAAACGGTGAATGAACCCATCGTACAGGCAATTGATAATAATTTGCTGGAAGGGAAAAATATAGATTGGATTAGCATGTGGAAAGAACTGGGTGATAAATTTCAAAAGGATCCTGTAGCCAAAGAAAAATTCGACGATTATATCCCACCATATAAAAACCTGGGCGTGATTTTCATCAAAGCCTACCGGCGGGCGATGGGAGAGGAAGAATAATTAATGTGCGAATGTGCAGATGTGCGAATGTGCGGATTCTTTAGGTCGATCGATCAAAAGAATTCATACATCCGTCAAAAAAATTTGACGATTATATCCCGCCAAATAAAAATCCGGGCATCATTTTTATCAAAGTTTACTTCCGCACGATGAGAAGAATAACAAATGTGCGGGTACGCAAATTTTTTTGATCGGTTGACCTAAAGAATTCGCACATTTGCACATTAGCAAATCCGCACATTAGTTATTCTTATCTTTGCCCTTCTATGTCCGATGAATTAAAAAAAAGGAAAATTTTTGATTTTAGCTTATTAAGAAGAGTTTTTCAGTACGCCGCTCCCTATAAAAAGCGATTGTACATATCTATTACATTGTCTGTTTTACTCGCCGTTATTTCCCCTTTGCGGCCATTCCTGATTCAGCTTACTGTAAATGATTATATCAAAAGTGGTTTTGCGGGAAGTCTGCTGGTTAAAAATAAGATGATTGAAATGGTGATATACCTCACCATTTTGCAGGTTGTTCTATTATTGGTTGAAACTGCTTTCCGATTTTATTTTTCATTTATTACAGCCTGGCTGGGGCAGACCGTAGTCAAAGATCTGCGTGTTGCTATTTATAAACATGTGTTGAGATTGAATCTTGCACAATACGATAAAACGCCGATTGGCACTTTAACAACGCGTACTATCAATGATATTGAAGCGATCAATGATATTTTTTCGGATGGATTGATCCCGATCATTTCTGATTTACTTTCCATCCTTTCCATTTTGTTGTTCATGTTTATTACAGACTGGAAGCTGACTTTGATTTGTCTTGCACCATTTCCTTTTTTGATACTCGCCACATATTTTTTTAAGGAAACTGTAAACAAATCTTTTATCCGCGTGCGCAATGCGGTTGCGGCCCTGAATGCTTTTGTTCAGGAACATATTACCGGGATGCAGATTGTACAGGCTTTTGCAGGAGAAGAAAGAGAATCCGAGAAATTCAAAAAAATAAACCGTGAACATCGCAACGCAAATATCAGGGCGATTTTTGCATATTCAATTTTTTTCCCTTTGGTTGAAATTGTACTGGCAGTATCCACCGGCTTACTTGTTTGGTGGGGCGCCAGCCAGGTTTTGCATTTACCTGAAAAACAGGCCAGCGATCTTACCGGAGAGATCATTGCATTTTTCTTATACCTCAACCTCCTGTTCAGACCATTGAGACTGATAGCAGATAAATTCAATGTACTCCAGATGGGCATGGTGGCCAGCGAAAGAGTATTCAGGGTATTGGATAATAATGATTCAGTTAAAGCAGAAGGTAGCTATACACCTGATAAATTAAAAGGGAAAATTGAATTCAATCATGTTTCCTTTGCGTATGTGGATGACCGGTATGTATTGAAAGATATATCATTCCTGGTTCAGCCCGGTGAAACACTGGCAATTGTAGGACATACCGGAAGTGGCAAAACTTCCATCATCAGTTTATTGAACCGCTTGTATCATATTCAACATGGCGAAATAAAAATAGATGATGTACCGATTGAAGAATATAAATTAAATGTGTTGCGTGCAGGTATCGGAGTCGTATTGCAGGACGTATTTCTTTTCTCAGGTTCTGTTTTGGATAATATTACCCTGCGCAACAAAGACATTCCGGAGGACAAAGTTATTGAAGCCGCAAAGTTGATCGGGGTGCATGATTTTATCATGCAATTGCCAGGAGGATATCATTATAATGTAATGGAAAGAGGAAGTAGTTTGTCTCTTGGTCAAAGACAATTATTATCTTTTATCCGGGCACTCTTATATAATCCGGGAATACTCATTTTGGATGAAGCCACTTCTTCCGTGGACACTGAATCCGAATTACTCATTCAACAGGCTATCGACAAGTTGATCGCCGACAGAACTTCCATCGTTATCGCCCATCGTTTATCCACAATCCGCAAGGCACAAAAAATCATGGTGCTTGATAAAGGTGAGATTAAGGAAATGGGTACACATGAAGAGTTGATGGAAAAACATGGATTTTATCATAAACTCCACCAGATGCAGTTTGAAACGACGATTGTACCTGTTAAATATGTTGGATAAGAAACGAGGGACAAGAAGCCAAGGAACAAGGCACAAGAAATAAGTATAAGACCCGATTTCTAAATCCATCAGGGTTTTAGTATTGCGCTTAAATTTAGAAATCCAGTCTTGTACCTTGCACCTTGTTTCTTGTGCCTTATCCACAAAATCCTTAACATTTCCCAATCCGCGATTCATTTCATATTTTGACCCCGCCCCCGTATCTTTGCGAAAATTTCAAGAACGGTATGACCTCCAAAAGCTTCAAATCTTTATTGGTAGCGGGTTTCAGCCTAAGTATATTTCTTTTTTCTAATGTTTGTTTGGCCAATGATGAGCATGGAAACAAGGGGGCTGAAAAGAAAGGTGGATTTGACGCCAATGAAGTGATTTTTGGTCATATCCTGGACGCCCACGAGTTTCATTTTCTGTCTTATGAAGGGTCGGATGGTAAGACGCATCATGTCAACATTCCCTTGCCTGTAATATTATATTCACCCCAAAAAGGCTGGTCCGTTTTTATGTCTTCCGCATTTCACCATGGCGAAGAAGAGGTGGATGGCTATAAATTGATTGAAGGCAAAATTGTTCCTGTCGATCCCGGCGTAAAAGTATACGATCTCTCTTTGACACGCAACGTTGTTCAAATGCTGCTGGTGCTGACGATCCTTACCATCCTCATGATCCGGATCGGCAAAAAATATAAAAAAGGAATCGGGGTGACAACGGCCCCTACTGGTTGGCAGAATGCGATTGAGCCGGTGATCACATTTATTCGCGATGAAGTGGGTAAATCAAACCTGGGCAGTAAATATGAAAAATATATGCCCTACCTGCTAACAGTTTTTTTCTTCATTCTTATCAATAATATTTTTGGTCTGATTCCGGGTTCTGCAAATGTAACAGGAAATATTGCAGTCACAGCCGTACTGGGCGTAATGGCTTTCTTCGTGATTGTTTTAAGTGGTAATCGTCATTTTTGGGGACATATTTTCAATCCGCCCGGAGTTCCGGCTTTTGTTAAACCGATACTCGTATTAGTTGAGTTTCTTGGAATATTCATTAAGCCTTTTGCATTAATTATCCGGTTATTTGCCAACATGGTTGCCGGGCATATTATTATCATTTGCCTGATTTCATTGATCTTCATTTTTGGTAATCTGAACCCTGCTATCGGTTGGGGTGCTTCGCCAATATCAGTAGGGTTTACGATTTTTATTTACCTGATTGAAGTGTTGGTAGCATTTTTACAAGCATATATTTTCACCATGTTAACAGCGGTATTTATTGGAATGGCCATTGAAGAACCGCATCATCACAACGGACATGATGACGGATATGATGATCCCGTTATAATTTAAACCTATGTTTTTTTAAACCAATATAAATTAAACACGATGATGGATTTATTGAATGTTATTTTGCTGGATGGAACTGCTAACGCAGGTGGTGCAATTGGTGCAGGATTGGCAGCTATCGGTGCCGGTATTGGTATCGGCCAGATTGGTAAAGGTGCTGTTGAATCTATCGCCCGCCAACCGGAAGCTGTTAATGACATCCGGACCAACATGATCCTGACTGCGGCGCTGATTGAAGGTGCTGCCTTATTCGGTATTATCGTTGGATTCCTTGCTATGGTATTGAAATAACCTGGCAACAAATCATTACTGCATCCAAAGCAAAGGGCGGAGGATGCAGTAACTTTCAAGAATTTTTTAAAAAACCATTATATGGATTTGCTAACCCCCTCGTTTGGTTTACTTATCTGGACTGTAATTGCTTTCCTTATCGTTTTTTTTATCTTAAAAAAATTCGCATGGAAACCTATTCTCAATTCTCTAAAGACAAGAGAAGAAGGCATTGCAGACGCATTGGCCACTGCAGAAAAAGTGAGAGCTGAAATGGCACAGTTAAAAAATGAAAATGAAGCGCTCCTGGCAAAAGCACGCGAAGAAAGAGCACAATTATTAAGGGAAGCCAGGGATACAAAGGATAAGATCATCAACGAAGCAAAAGACCAGGCAAAACTGGAAGCTAATAAAATCATTACGGATGCGCAGGCTGCTATCGAACAACAAAAAATGGCCGCACTTACCGATGTAAAAAACCAGGTAGGGAATATGGTTATAGAAATATCTGAAAAAATCTTGCGCAGGGAATTATCAGGAAAGGCCGAGCAGGAAAATTTTATCAGGGTATTGGCGAATGAAGTAAAACTTAATTAATGTGCGGATTTGCTGATGTGCAAATGTGCGAATAATTAAAACAAAAATGAATTGATCTGAATATGAATTAACATGAAAATTGCGGTGGCTGAATTCGCACATCCGCACATTGTTTAATTCGCAAATTAAATTTATGCGCAGTGAAGTAAAACTTAATTAATGTGCGGATTTGTTGATGTGCAAATGTGCGAATAATTAAAACAAAAATGAATTGATCTGAATATGAATTAACATGAAAATTGCGGTGGCTGAATTCGCACATCCGCACATTGTTT
>Ga0137407_10000492_pt1 | contig 26427 bp, 23 predicted proteins | sample CZOMad2_2_16fung_FD_108410 | JGI IMG/M metagenome (GOLD analysis project Ga0137407, IMG submission 108410) | Vadose zone soil fungal communities from Angelo Coast Range Reserve, California, USA - CZOMad2_2_16fungal (Illumina Assembly) | ecosystem: Environmental > Terrestrial > Soil > Vadose... | reverse complement strand
CATGAGTTCGCTGTGAAGATGGAAAAGTTTCAGGCTGCGGGTGCGACGGTGATCGGCGTGTCGCTGGACAATATCAACCGTCTGAACGCGTTTTCCGCGGACCCTCTGTACTGCGCCGGAAAGGTTCCGGTTGCGTCCGACGCGGATGGCAAGATCGCGGACTCCTATCACCTTAAAATTGATCCCGAGGAACATGGCTTCAAGGACACGCGCGGCGTCGAAGTCGGCCACGGTTTTGCGGAACGCACGACCTTTGTCGTCTCCTCGGACGGCATTATTGCAGCGACCATCGGCGGCCTTGCGCCGGCGACAAATGTCGATCGCGCGCTCGCCGCGGTGCGGCGGCTCGCCGGCGGCGGACAACCGGCGAAGAAGTAGGTGTGGCACTTATTGAAGGCGGGGAAGGTGTAGCGGCCCATGCCGCGACACAGGGGCCGGCTACAGCGTACGCGCGAGGACGATGAGCGCGAGCCCGGTGAGGAAGCTCGCGAACATCGCCGCCAGCAAGGCTGTGGTGCCGGGCGGCGCCGTGCGGAATTCCTTCCAAATGAACACGCCCCAAAAAGCCGCGATCATCGTGGCGCCCTGGCCGAGCCCATAGGAAATCGCGAAGCCGGCGCGCCCCGAGGCAATCAGGTTGAAGGACATGCCCACTCCCCAGATCACGCCACCCACCACGCCGGTCAGGTGCGTGCCTGGGCTCCCTGCAAAGTAGTCGCGGAAGCCGACAGGAGCACCCACGAACGGTTTTTTCATCGCGAACGTATTCCAGACGAAGTTGCTCAGCAGGATGCCGGCGGCAAGCACGAAAACCGCCGCGTAGGGGCCCATCTTGCCGTCCACCGCGTCGGTAGGATCCGCGTACATCGCCGCCGCAACGAAGCGATAGAACATCCCCATGAATACGCCGCAGGCCACTGAAATCAGCAAGCCCCTGGGGCTACCCTTGCCTCCCAAGCCAGGCGCCGCGGCCGGCAATCGGCGATATGCCGCGGCGTCCAAGACAATCGCCAGGATCACCAGCACGACGCCCGCCGCAAGGAGGGCAACGTTGCCCACCGGGGAGGCGCGGTAATTGACGATCACGCCGATGATCATCGCGAGGCCGATCCCGACCGGAAAGGCTACCGCCATGCCGGCTATCTCGATCGCAGCGACCAGCAGAATGTTCGCGAGATTGAAGATCGCGCCGCCGACCAATGCCGACATGATGGAGGCGCTCGAGGCTTGCGCTAGGTCGGCGAGGAACGGGCGCCCTTCGGTGCCGCTGCTGCCCAGCGTCAGCCCGAGGATCAGCGTCAGAAGTAGGACGCCCAGTGTGTAGTCCCAGTAGAACAGCTCGAACCGCCAGTCAGGGCGTGCCAGCTTCTTGGCATTTGCCCACGAACCCCAACCAAGCATCGTGACCACACAGAATACGACTGCCAACGGATAACTATGCACAACAAACATGGCATCAGTCCCTTTGAAGGTGTTGTGACATGGATTACCGGGAGAGGCGCTTGCGCCTATGCTAGCAGCTGAACCCACGGACGCGAAAATGGCGAATATTTCGATACGGCGTGCAGGTGCGTTAACATGCGGCCGATCCGTTGCGCCGCAATCGCCGATGGACTGAGCGACAGAAGTATATTCAGAAAGGAGTTCGGATGCGTACCTTGATTCGTGTGTCACTGCTGCTGGCCGCCGCGAGCATCACTGCCCCCGCCCTCGCCGACGAGGGAATGTGGACCTACGACAATTTCCCCGCGGCCAAGATGCGTGCGACATACGGCTGGGCGCCGGATGCCGCGTGGCTCGAGCACGCAAGGCTCGGCAGCATCAGGCTGACGCTTGGCTGCTCTGCCAGCCTCGTATCGCCCGACGGCCTGGTGATGACGAATCATCACTGTGTGCGCGAGTGCGTCAGCGAACTGGCGGACGCCCAGCATGACATCGTTGCCAACGGATTCTATGCCGCGACGGGGGCGGAGGAGAAGAAATGCCCTGCGATGGAGGCGAACCAGCTGGTAAAGATCACCGACGTGACCAAGCAAATGGAGGCGGCCACTTCAGGTAAATCAGACCGCGCGTTCCACGAGGCGGAGCGAGCGGCAAAGGCGCAGATCGAAAGCGCCTGTGGCACGGCGGCGGACGTGCGCTGCGAAGTGGTGACGCTGTATGAGGGCGGCGTATACGATTTGTACAAATACAAGCGGTATCAGGATGTACGCGTGGTGTTCGCGCCGGAGGAAACCGCAGCGTTCTTCGGCGGCGACCCCGACAATTTCACCTTCCCCCGCTACGACTTGGACGCGGCCTTCGTGCGCATTTACGACGGCGGTGCGCCGCTGCACACCGATACTTTCTTGAAATTTGCGACCAAAGGCGTCAAACAGGGCGATATTGCGTTCACGAGCGGCAACCCCGGCTCTACCGAGCGCGACGATACGCTGGCGGAGCTTGAATTCCAGCGCGATGTGGCACAGCCGTTCATTTTGAACTTGTATTCCGAATTGCGCGGCGTGCTGAGCGAGTTCGCCACGAAAGGACCCGAGCAGGCGCGCACCTCGAAGACCTTGCTCTTCGGGATTGAAAACTCCCTGAAAGCCATCAAGGGCCGGCAGCGTGCCCTGGTGGAAGGTCCGCTGGTTGCCGACAAGGCGCGCGCCCAGAAGGAATTCCGCCGGCGGGTGGCGGCGGATCCTAAGCTTGCAAAAAAATATGGCGGAGCCTGGGATGCGGTGGCGGCGGCGATGACGCATCAACGGAATATCTACGTGCGCGGCTTCCTGCTGGAACGAATCCCGCAGCGAATGTCTGATCTGTTGGGCCACGCGGTGGCCCTGAACCGTTACTCGGCCGAAATCGGAAAGCCGGACGGGCAGCGTTTGGAAGAATTCACCGACGCCCACTTCCCGGCGCTGCGGCAGCAAATCGTCTCCCCGGCGCCGATTCACGGTGATCTGGAGAAAACCGTGCTGACTTGGTGGCTCACCAAGGTGCGCGAATACCTCGGCACTTCCGACCCCGACGTGCGGGCCCTCCTCGGCAACAACAGCCCGGAGGAGATCGCAGATATGCTCGTGACCGGCATGAAGTTGGCCGGGGCGCCGCTGCGAGCTCAGTTGCTGGAGGGCGGCGCAAGCGCCATCAATGCGTATCACGATCCGTTGATGGATTTCGCCCGCACGCTGGACGCTCCCGCACGCGCAGTTCGAGCCGATAGCGAGAACAGCGTGGAGGCAGTGATTACCAAGAACGCCGCGCTGATCGCCAAGGCGCGCTTCGCGTTGGAAGGGAAAGGCACATACCCGGACGCCACCTTCACGCTGCGGCTGTCCTACGGCGCGGTGGCCGGCTACGAGGAGAATGGACGCACCGTGACACCGACCACGAATTTCGCCGGCGCCTACGCGCACGCAACGGGGCGAGATCCGTTCAAGCTGCCGGATAGCTGGATAAGGGCGCAAAAGACAGTCGATCCGAACGCGCAACTCAATTTCACTTCGACCAACGACATCATCGGCGGCAATTCAGGCTCGCCCGTGATCGGACGCAACGGCGAGGCGATCGGCCTGATTTTCGACGGCAACATCCAGTCATTGGGTGGGGATTTCGGCTACGACGGCAGCCAGAACCGGGCGATCGCCGTCGATGTAACGGGCATCACCGAGGCGCTCAAGAGCATTTATCACGCGGACCGGTTGGTTAAAGAACTGACTCATTAGTTGACTGCACCGCAAAAACCCGGCGGGCCCTCGCCCGCCGGGTCGTTCGTCAGCGCAGCTCAGGCCTCCGGCAGCCGAATCCGCACCACGTCCTTCAACACTCCGTCGAGGCCGCCGAAGACCGTCAGCTTGTCGCGCGTCGTTCGGATCAGGGCGGCGTCTCCGAATACGCCGTCACTCCCCACCCATATCCCGCGATCCGCCAGCCGGCATCCTCTTGGACCAGCACGAACGACCACGCCCCGTGCTCCTCAAAGCGCTTACCCCGCGTCATACCTGTCCAAGTCGTCGGCAGAGAGAAATAAACGCGATTGCCTGAGCGCTTGAAATCGTGGGCTTCGCCAAAGAGCGCGGCCAGGTTCTTGAGGCCGCCTTCGGCGGCGTGCGCGCGAAACCCCGCCGACCAGTTCGCCGCCGCTTCCAAGCCGCAGAATATGAACGGCGCGAAATTCTCGACGATGCACGGCCCCCGGCGCGCAAACACCGTGGGCTGCTCGCCGCGGCGCAAGGTGCTCATGAACGTGACCAGGCCCTGCACGGGTTCCATCATCGCTGCAGTAGGCTGCTCCTCCGCCTTGGCGCCGCCGACCGCCAATAAGCCAGCCATGACTGCCCAGCAGACGCGGTATGCGCGCAGCCGAGTCGTCCGCCGAATCGTGGAATCATTTTGGTGCAAGTCTCGCTCCGAATGAGGGGCAGCCGCACAGAGTGTGACAATCACACTCTAGGGCACTCGCGCGCGCTTGCAAAGCCGGCCCGTGCCGATAGCTTCCCTGCCTGCGCCGCCCCGGACGCGGGCGAGTGCAAACCACTATCTCGTCCGCGGCTTCAAGGCCAGGCGGCTGCGCCACCACGCGATGGTGTCGCTCAAGCCCTCGTTCAACGTGAGGCGCGGCCGCCATTGCGCCTCGTCGCGCAAGCGATGAATCTCGGGCACCAGCAATGATGGTTCCTGCGGCGGTGCGGGCCGCGCGCCGAGCCGCAGGAGTTCGGGGCGTCCGATCTGCCGACCGATGCGATCGACGAGCTCCGCCAGCGACACTCTCTCGTCGGACCCGATGTTCACCGGACCTTCGAGTTCGGAGTCCAGCACGGCCGCAAACGCCTCCCCGACATCGGCGACGTGCAGAAAACTGCGTATCTGCCGTCCGTGCGAGCACGGCGCTTCGCGATTCAGCAGCAGATTGCAGATCACCGACGGCACCAACCGTTCCGGGTGCTCGTACGGGCCGAACTGGAAAAAAATACGCCCCCAAGCCGTCGACAGATGCTCTCGGCGCCCGAAGTCGGCCAGTATGGCCTGCAAAGCGATTTTGCAGGCGGCGTAGCGACTCACGGTAGCAGCATTCGTGGCAGTGACTGCATCATTCGGCGTAGCGGCCGCAGCATTCGTGGCAGCGGCTGGATCATTCGGCGCAGCGGCCGAATTATTCGTGGTAGCGACTGCATCATGTGGCGCTGCGCCTGCTCTTTGCACGATAGCGGCTTTGCTCTTCGCCAGGGGGCTCGACAGCTCGTCGCACACCTGCGCTCGGGACCAGTCGTATTCCGCGCAGGTCCCGGCCATCATCACGCGGCTGCCGCCCTGCGCGCGAAAGCTCCGCAGCAGGCGCTCACTCGCCGCCAGCCAGCGAAAATTTTCCTCGCTGTTCCAATACACTCCGGGCGTGGCGATCCAGGCGAAGTGCAGCAAATGACTGGGCCTCACTTCGCGCGTCAATTCATCGATGGCCGAGTCATCGAGCAAATCCGCGAAGTGTATCTTTGCACCCCGCAGTTGCTCGGGGACGTCGCGGCTCGCATTCCCGGAAAGCACTGCATGCACCTCGTACCCCAGGCGCAGCAGCGCGGGAACGCTCCAGCGGCCGATGAAACCGCCGGCTCCGCTGACGAGCGCGCGCTTTCCGTGCATCACACGCCGTCCGGCGCGTCGAGAAGTGGGTAGGCGGCGTCGCGCTCGGAGATTACCGCCGGCGGCAAAGGCCACTCGATGGCGAATGCAGGATCGTTCCAGCGGACCCCCCGGCTGAACTTCGGCGCATGCGCCACCGAGATCATGTAGTACACCTCGGTGTCGTCGGTGAGGCTCACGAACCCATGGGCAAATCCCGGGGGGATGAACAGAGATCGGCGATTGGCCACCGTCAACTCCGCTCCGAACCAGCGCCGATAAGTGGGCGAGGTCGTGCGCAGATCCACGATGGCATCGAAGATCGCACCCGCCGTGCAGCGCACCAGCTTGTGCTCCTCATGGGGCGCAACCTGATAGTGCATGCCCCGCAGCGTGCCCTTGCGTTCGTTGTACGACACGCTGCATTGTCGCAAATCGGGCCCCAGCCCCCTCGCGGCAAATTCGTCCGCACAGTACGAGCGGGCGAAAAACCCCCGCTCGTCCGGGAGCCGCTCCATGTCGACCACATAGGCCCCGGGCAATGGCGATTCAGTGAATATCATGGGCGCTGCCCGATATCTTTTGGACGCCGGCGGACATTCATGGGTTTACCCATCATGGGTAGATGCGGACCGCGGGCACGGGCGTGACGAACCGGCCGCCCCACTGCGCGATTGCCTGTAATTGCCGGCGGATTTCGTGCTGCAGATTCCACGGCAGAATCAGCACATAGTCCGGTCTTGCCTGCAGCAACGCCTCCGGCGAAACCACCGGGATGTGCGTGCCGGGAAGGAACTTCGATTGCTTGTGGGGATTCCGGTCCGCCACCAGGGAAATGTCGGCCGGCGTCACTGCGCAGAAATTGAGCAGAGTATTACCTTTCGCCGCCGCGCCGTAGCCCGCGACCGTCTTGCCCTCGCGCTTCGCCTCGGCGAGAAACGCCAGCAACGATCGCCGACAGCTCTCGACGCGCTCCGCGAAGCGCAGATACGTGCCGAGATCCGCCAGACCCGCCGCGCTCTCCTGCGCCCGTACCCCGCGCAAAGACTCGCTGTCCTCGAGGTCCGAGCGCTTCGAGTGCGCGGCAAAGATACGCAGCGACCCGCCGTGCGTCGGCAACCGTTCCACATCGTAGATTCGAAGGCCGTGACGGCTGAACACCTGCTCGATGGCATACAGTGAAATGTACGAGTAATGCTCGTGGTAGATGGTATCGAACTCGACGTGTTCGATCAGTTCGAGCAGGTGCGGAAACTCGATCGTCACGGAGCCTGTGGGTTTCAGCAGCTGGGCAATGCCGGCGACGAAGTCATTGAGCAGCGGGACATGCGCCAGTACATTGTTGCCGATGATCAGGTCCGCTTGCCGGCCGCCGCCGGCCAGTTCCTTCGCCAGACGCTCTCCGAAGAACTCAACCATGGTGGGAACGCCGATCTTTTCCGCCGCGGCCGCGACCGTATCGGATGGGTCGATGCCGAGAACGGGTACCCCCATGTCGATGAAGTTTTTCAGCAGATAGCCGTCGTTGCTCGCGAGTTCGACCACCAGGCTGTCGCCGCCGAGTCCGAACCGCCGGCGCGCCATGTTGCAGTACTCTTTGGCATGAGCCAGCCAGTCGTCGGAATAGGACGAGAAGTACACGTAGTTGCCGAACAGTTCCTGCGGCGCGACGTCGTAATCCACTTGGACCAATTTGCAGGATTCGCAGACCTTGGCACGCAGCGGATAGCGCTTCTCATCGTGCGCCGCCTCCAACGACGTGAGGAAGGCATTCGACGCCGGCTGCAATCCCAAATCCGCCATGGTCACGGTCAAGCGGCCGCCGCATGCGCGGCAGCCCGTCACGGGACCTGCCATCGCAGCAGTCTCGTCATGGCACCGGCCTCATCGTCGCCGACCTTACCATCGCGTTCACCCTTCCCATGACTTCCAGGGCGCGGCTCCGCTATCCCACAATGAATTGAGGTTCTGTTTGTCGCGCAGGGTATCCATCGGCTGCCAGAAGCCGCGGTGGACCCAGGCAGCCAATTGACCATCCGCGGCCAAACTTTCCATGGGCTCTTTTTCCCAGACCGTATCGTGCCCGTCGATCAGCTCGAGCACGCTTAGGTCCAGGACGAAGAAACCGCCGTTGATCAGGCCGCCCTCGGCCGTCGGCTTCTCCTCGAACGAAACGACCTGGGTGCCCTGGGTGACGATACGGCCGAACCGCGCGGGCGGCCGCACGCAGGCCACGGTGGCCTTGCGGCCGTGATCGGCGTGGAAGGCGAGCTCCGCGCCGATATCGATGTTGGCGAGGCCGTCCCCGTAGGTCATGCAAAACGGCTCGCCGGCATTCAGGTATTTGCGCACCTGCAAGAGCCGCCCGCCGGTCATGCTCTCCTCGCCCGTGTCGACGAGAGTGACCTTCCAGGGTTCGCTGCGGCAATCGTGGTACTCGACCCGGTTCTCCGTCATATCGAAGGTGACATCCGCCTGGTGCAAGAAATAATTCGCAAAATATTCCTTGATGACATATCCCTTGTAGCCGAGGCAGACCACGAACTCTCGCACACCGAATGAGGCATACAGCTTCATGATGTGCCACAGGATGGGTTGCGTTCCGATTTCCACCATCGGTTTCGGGCGCGTGTTCGACTCCTCGGCGATGCGCGTGCCCTTGCCGCCGGCCAGAATCACGCACTTCATGGGGAGCGCTTCATCAGTTCACGATACCGCGCTGCCTGCGCGTCGGAAAATGCCGCCATGTTCTCCCCCGCCGAATGGGCCAAATACCAGTCCGCCGTCCACGACAGCGACTCGCGGATGTCGAGCCTGGGATGCCAGCCGAGCGCATGCCCGGCCAATTCCGAGGACAGGGTCAACGCCTGCGCCTCCGGCGGCTGCGGCGATGGATCGCGTACCCATCCGGGCTTGCCTCCGAATCGCGCGCCGAAAGCGTCCACGACCTCGCGCACCGTGCAGAAGGATGCCGGGTCCGGACCGAAATTGACAGCGCGCGGCGTCTTTTTTGGCGCCGTCACCAAAGCCTCCGCCAAGGCCAGGTAGCCGGACAAGGGCTCGAGCACGTGCTGCCAGGGCCGAATGGCGTCGGGGTAGCGAAGGTTCACGGGTTGGCCCGACTCGAGCGCCCTGACACAGTCGGGAATGAGACGGTCCTCCGACCAATCGCCGCCGCCGATGACGTTGCCCGCGCGGGCGGTGGCGATGGGCGGCCCGTCGGCGAAAAAGCTGTCGCGGAAACTCGCGGCGACCAGTTCGGCACAGGCCTTGCTGTTGCTATAGGGATCATGACCGCCCAGCCGGTCGCGTTCGTCGAAGGCGCGGTGCTCGCCGTGATTCTCGTAAACCTTGTCGCTGGTGACGACGACGACACACTCGAGACGGCGCAGAGAGCGGCATGCCTGCAGCAGCGCCGCGGTGCCCATGACATTGGTGGCGTAAGTGCCGAGTGGATCGCGGTAGGACTCTCTGACCAATGCCTGGGCCGCCATGTGAATCACGATTTGCGGATCGGCCCGCGCCACCGCTTCGCGGACGCGCTCGGCATCGCGGATGTCGGCGATCACCGAGTGCAGCGCGCGGCCCGCGCGCACCGTGGCGGCGACGATGCTCCAAAGATTGGGTTCGCCGGCCGGAGGCAGCGCGTATCCCGTGACTTCGGCACCCAAGCCCTCGAGCCACAGGCTCATCCAAGCGCCCTTGAAGCCGGTGTGTCCGGTAAGCAACACTCGCCGGCCGCCCCAGAACTCCGCCATGGCGTGAGTCTTCGTCATCGGTACACCGCTAGTACCCATCTTCCAGCCAGTACGATTTCAAGACACGCAGGCACGGCCCGACGTGCCGAAGTCCCAATGCGCCGCCGAGCCGAATCTGAAGATTCAAGAATTTGCGCAAGCCCCGGACCAACAGGAAAACATCCTTGTATTGTGCGCGGCCCTGCGTGGCATAGGCGATTTTCAGCGCGTCGCATACGATCGCGACCGGCAATTTATATACCCGCGCGCGCGCCACGAAGGGATCGCGCACCCGCGCCGCGAAACGGCGGTCGGAGGTCAGCAGCCACGTGGCCATCCTCTCCATGATGAATATCTTCATCTGCACGGTCGAGCCGCCGCGGTAGGTCGTCGGCGTGCGCAGCGCCTCACCGAGCGCATCGGAGGGCATTTCCGCGATCGCAAACATCTTCTCGTTGATCGCGAGCCACGCTCTCCAGAAACGCGGTCTGGCGATGAAGTAATTCGAATGCACCGTGTTCCGCGAATCGGACACGAGCGAGTCCAGGTCGTCGGGTAATTCGAGCCGCTCGAATAGCCGTTTGGCGACATTCTTCAGACCCGGGTGTTCGGCGTCGCCGTGCTCGAAAACGTTGAGATAGTAGGCGCTGTTGTGAATGCTGGGGCTCAACAGGATGACGTCGGTCGCGGAATCGGCGGCGAGAACGGCTTCGCGTACCGCGTCGGCACTCAAGCTGGTCTTGAGCTTGAATTTCGGCGACAGAAAGCCGTAAAAGGCATCCTCATCCAGTGCTTCGTTCATCAAGAATCTTCGGATCGGCCAGTACTCGAACCAATCCGGCCGCTCATTCGCGGAGTTGTCCAGGACATTGAAGCCCGGATCCAGCTCTTGGCGCGAAGTATAGTGATTCAGGATCTGATAAATATGCATGGCATGCATGGTTGGAAGGATACCGGCTTCAGTGGCGCGGCGCATTTCAATCCGCGCTCAGGCTTCCTGGCCTGCGGCCACCCGCTGCAGCAATTCCAAATATCGCGCTTGATAGGTGCGCATTGCGTAGCGGGATTCGGCGTGCGCGCGCCCGCTTGCGCCGAAGCGCGCGCGCAGCTCGGGCGACCGGATCAGCGCGTCCAAATGCCGTTCCCACTCGTCGGCGGTGCGGGCATGAAACCCGTTGAAGCCGTCGATCACCGCCTCGGTGTTGGCGCCGACCGGCGAGGCCACGCAAGGCAATGCGGCGGCCATGTACTGCAGCAGCTTGAAGGCGCACTTGCCGCGCGCCCATTCGTCATCGGTCAGCGGCATGACGCCGATATGCGCCGCGGCGAGCGCGCCGGCCTCGGTGGCCGAGCTCCACGCAACGCGTTCGATGTTGACCTCGGGCCAGTCCGGAAACCGAGAGCAGATGACCCGCATCTTGAGCGTCGGATACCGGCCCGTGAGGCGCGCCAGCGCAGGCCGAATCATCTCCAAATAGACCAGGTTCTCAGGACTGCCGATCCAAACGATGGTCGGCGGATCGGCCGCCGTGGCCGTCGTCGGCCGATAAGCGGCGGTGTCGATCGAGGTGGGTAAGATCGTAACGGCCGGCGCGGAGACGCGCGCGACCCCGGCCAACACGTCGTTGCCGACGGCCACCACGTCCACCCAGCGGCAGGTCGCGGCGAATTTTCTTTTGCGCCAGGGCGAATCGTCCGGCGCTTCGCCGAGTCGCCGCGGCTTGCGCACGTAAATGGCATCATCGACGTCGAAGATCCGCCGCCGGCTGACGGAGGCGAACAGACGCGCCTCCATCGCGCTCAATTTGATCTGGTGCAGCACCACCACGTCCACCCCGCGCAGCAGCGCGCGGCGCTCCCAGGTTCGAAGCCCATAGCGTCCGCTGGGAAAGCGCTCCGCCCGCACCTGCCAACCGGCCGCTTCGAGCGTGCCGATGAGCGTGCGCATGCGATGCCGGAATGACGGTTGTTCGAGATCGTAGCCCAACAAGACGACGTTCGGCATGGATTTCCCTTGCGGCGGCGACCCTTTACCGCGTCGCTGCGTGCTGCGCCGATTCGACGAGGGCGCCGAGCGCGTGAAGCGCGACTTCGACACCGTCGGCGAGATCGAGGTGCGCGGCGCGTCCGGCAAGCGCCGCGCGCTGCGGCTCATTCTGCAGCAGCCGGTCCGCGGCTTGCACCATGCCTGCCGCGTCGAGAGTCGCGGATACTGCCACGCCGGCGGCAACGCAGCGGCGCGTGCGCTCGATCTGATCCTTGGCAATGGGCACCGCAATGCAGGCGCTACCGCAGGCAATGGCCTGCAGCAAGGTCGAGCCGCCGTTGGCCACGATCAAGCGCGCCGAGCGCATGAGTTCCACCAAGTCAGCCTGCGGCAGCGGGCCGAGAGGATGCCAATTCGCTTCGCCGACCTCGTCGATTGCGGCGGTACCCGCGCGGGCACTCGTGGGACCCACGTACACCGTCGCCACCCCGCGTGCGGCGAGAGCGCGCGCCGCCGCCATGAATTGACCCACCGCATCGTCCGCGCCCGGATGACCGGTGCCGCCGCCCGGAACCACCAACACGAACGTTCCCGTCCCGCAGCCGGTGCGCGACAGGACGGCGCGGCGTCGGCCCAAGTCTGCGCGCGGCAAGATGACGTCCAAGTACCGCACGACGGGCCGCCCAACCATCTTGAGCTTGAGCTTTTCGAAGAACTTCAAGGAGCCGGCGCTGAATTCCGGGTACGCGATCCAGTGTTCGTCGATCAGCCACATCCAGCGCCAACGAAACGCCTTGCGTCTCTGGCGCGGACGCGCGCTGATATAGACGACGCGCGCGCCCAACCGACGCGCCGCGCGCAGCTGCGCGGTGCGCCCTGCGTTGTCGAATACCACGACGTCGGGCCGCCACTTCTCGAGCAACTCGATGACGGCCTTGGAATGAAACGTCGGGGATGAGGTCAACAAGGTCGCGGGGAACGGCGCATCGGCCGCATACGGAGCCTCGCGGCTCAACACGAAGTGTATGGCAGCGTCCTGCCAGCGCCGGCTCGCGGCACGTGCAATCGCCGTGGAGCGCGCGTATTCGCCCATGCCGTAGGTCCCCGAGACCGGCACGAAGAGAATCCGCGGCGCCTGCGGCGGGGCGGGCTCGATGGTGGCGGCGGAGACGTTGGCGGCAGGGTTGGTCACGACGGGGTCAGGCAAAGGCGGTGAACCAGCGATCCAGTACCAGGAGGTACCAGGCCCGGCGAAATTCGCTTCCCACCGGACGCCGCAGTATTCCACGATCCATCAGGCGTCCTACCGCCTCGCGCAACACCTGCGGGTGACGCCGCAGCCATCGATGCACCGGAAGCCCAAAGCCGGATTTCGGCTGATTCAAGTGACCCGGCGGCAATCGGGGTTCCATGAGCTGACGCACCAACAATTTGCCGCGCCGCCGCCGCTGATCGACGAGCACTCGTGGATCCACGCTCAGCATGAACTCCACCAGGCGATGATCCAGCAGCGGGGGCCGTACTTCGAGCGAATGCGCCATGCTGGTTCGATCGACCTTGGTCAACAGTCCCTCGGCGAGATCCGTATTCAAATCGAGCCAGCGCAATTGAGCGAGCGGATGGAGATCTTCGCGCCAGTGTTGCCGGTAGAACCACAGATAGTCGTACTCCGGCTCCCGCCAACGCTCCGCCAACAAGGAATCGATCTGCCGCGCCGTCAGACCTCCCAGCGCCGCGGCAAAGGCGGGCAATCCGACATAGGCGTGCCGCTGCATCGACGAGCCCAAGCGCGACAGCGGCGGCAAGTATCGGGCCAGCGACCGGTTGAACAGGGTCGAGCGCGCGCCGATCCTCGACCAGTACCGCGGATAGCCGCAAAAGATTTCATCGCCGCCCTCGCCGCTCAAGGCAACCGTCACCTCGCGGCGTGCAAATTGGGCGATGAGATAATTCGACCACGCGGCGCTGTCTCCGAAAGGCTCGTCGAACAGCGCGGGAATCCTGTCGAGAGCCTCCGCAAAATCCGCCAGCGGCGCCGTCATTTCCAGGTGCTCGGTTTGCAAGTGCTCCGCCGCCCTGCGCGCCGCAGCCGTCTCGGAGCGCTTCCCTAAATCGAACCCCAAGGTGTAGGTCCGCGGGGTATCCAAATAGTAAGCGGTGAGTGCGGAATCGATGCCGCCGCTCAAGAACACCCCGACCGGCACATCAGACAATGTATGCGCCGGCACGACATCGCCCAGCAAGGCATCGAGTTCCTGCACGGTGTCATCGGCGCTGCGCGCGATGATCGCCGGCGACGGATTCCAATAGCGTTCGATGCGGATGCGGCCCGCAGCCCAAGTTAGAAAGTGTCCGGCCGGCAACTTCGCGATACCGCGATAAATGGTCTTCGGCGCGGGAATATAGCCATGGAACAAGAAATCGCGCACGGCGCCCCGATCGATCTCAGGCTGACCCAGAACCAACAGCGCCTTGAGCTCCGAGGCAAACGCGATGCCGTCCGGCAGCAGCTGGTAGTACAAGGGCTTGATGCCTAAGCGATCGCGGGCAAGCAACAGGCGCTGCTCGCGCGTGTCCCAAGCGGCGAACGCGAACATCCCAACCAAACGGTGCAGACAGGCGCTGCCTTGCTTCGCCAGAAGATGGACGAGCACCTCGGTGTCCCCGGTCGAGCGCCAGGGTCCCGGAAGCTCCGCGCGCAATTGCGCATGGTTGTAAATCTCTCCGTTGTAGCTCAACACCTGAGAATCGAACACCATGGGCTGATGAGCGCCCTCGGACAAATCCAAGATGGCCAGTCGGCGGTGAGCCAGGGCGACTCCCGGTTGACCCCACTCCCCTTCGCCGTCCGGACCGCGATGCCGCAGGCGCTGCGCCATGCTGCGGGCGATCTCGACGCTCGCCCTCGAACCCACAATGCCGGCTATTCCACACATTGCCGGCAGTCTAACGCGGCTTAGGAAGCGATGTACCGCTAGTGTCACTAGCCATCGGGCGGCGGTTCGTTTAGGGTGCGTCCTGGAGCTCCAAAGACCATGGCAACACCCGCCGATCAACGACTGCTGGAAGTACTGGAAAAATGGCTCGAGAGCCTCGAGCTCCACGCCAAGTACTCTTCGCTCGACGACGACAGCTATTGGAAGATCCAGCCCTGGGTGGAGCATCAGCGACCGAGCCGGTGGATCATCGACCTAGCGATGCAAAAGACCGTCGCGCTGCGAACCCATATCGAAGAGCGCGTGAAGCTGGGCGACGCGACGTATTCGGATTCCCTGGAGCTGATGATCTTTCTCGCCAACCTCGTAGGCTCTGAACACATCGAGCGCTTCATCCCCCTGGCCGATCCGGAGAGCGAGCGTTCCTTGACGCCGGAGCCGGCGGACGACGCCGCGCCGGCGTCGGACACGGCCACGGGTACGCGGGAAATGCCGAAACTTCCGGCCGCCAAACCCACCCCGCTGGACGACTCCGCGCGCGCCCCGACGGTGTCGGTCACGGCTACGCGGGAAATGCCGAAATTCCTCGCCGCCAAACGCGCGCCGCCGCCCTCGGGTACCGCACAGGTCGCGCGGACCGAACGCAAGGCTGCCGTGCCTGCCAAACCGGCCGCGAAGCCCGCGGCCAAACAGTCGGCGAAGCCCGCGAAGACGAGCGGTAAACCTTTTCCCAAGATCGCACCCGCCGCACCGCCGGAGCGCGGCGGGCTCACGGATGTCGCACGCGCGCAGGTCATAGCCGATGCGGCCCGCTTGGTGCAATGGGGACGGAAATGGTACGAGTTGCCGGAACTCATCGCGCGCATGGCGGACCGGCCGCCGTTGCCCGAGGTACGGCGTATACTCAAGGAAAATAAATCGGCCATCGATGCGAAGGCTGGGGGCGGCTAGCCGGCTCCGAAGCGGGCGACCGTGGAATTATTGGTTGCCACTCTGAGTATCCGCGATAAAATCGCGCTCAAAAATTTTGAACCTCCTCCGTCTGTGAACGCTCAAAGGCGCCCATGATTACGACGAAAAATTTATCCAAACGCTATGGCGACAAACTCGCCGTCGATGACTTGACGTTCAGCGTCGCACCGGGCGAAGTGCTGGGATTCTTGGGCGCCAACGGCGCGGGCAAATCCACGACCATGCGCATGATCGCGGGCTTCATTGCGCCCTCCGCCGGCCGGGTCTCGGTCTGCGGACACGACATCGAGGATGCGCCCGTGGCGGCCAAGTCCTGCATGGGATATCTCCCCGAGGGCGCTCCCAGTTACGGCGAAATGACGGTGGCCGAGTTTCTGGATTTCGTCGCCGACGTGCGCGGCCTCACGGGAGAGCGGCGACGCCGACGGCTCGCAGTCGTCGTCGACCGGCTGGGACTGGCTCCGGTGATCCAGCAGGTCGTCGAGACGCTCTCCAAGGGCTTTCGCCGCCGCGTCGGCCTGGCGCAGGCGTTGATTCACGACCCGGAGGTCCTGATCCTGGACGAGCCGACCGACGGCCTCGATCCCAATCAGAAGCATGAAGTGCGGCGGCTGATCAATGACCTCGGCAAGGACAAGCTGGTCATCGTCTCCACTCACATCTTGGAGGAGGTCCACGAGGTGTGCACGCGCGCCATCATCATCGCCGACGGGCGCATCGTCGCCGACGAAACCCCGACTGCGCTCGAAGCCCGCTCCCGCTACCACCATGCCGTCAGCCTGCGCTTCGAAAAACCGGAGGAACTCGATGCGGCGCGGCGCGAGATCGCCCTGCTCCCGGAGGTCGCCGCGGTGGAATTCGATGCGCGCGAGCTCAGGCTCACGGCGGTGCCGAAGCGGGGCGCCAATACCTTGCCCGCGGTGAGCGCGATTATCGCCAAAAACGATTGGGACGTGCCTGAGCTGCATCTCGAGTCGGGGCGTCTCGACGAAGTGTTCCGCTCCCTGACGGGGCCGCCGGGCACGCGCAAGTCCGACGCCACGCAAGGAGCCGGTGCGTGAATAAAGTCCTCGTGGTATTCCGGCGCGAGCTGCGCAGCTATTTCGCGACCCCCTTGGCCTATGTGTTCATCGTCATATTCCTGGTCCTGGCGGCGGTGTTCACCTTTCAGGTGGGCGGTTTCTTCGAACGCGGTCAGGCGGATTTGCAGCCCTTCTTTCGCTGGCATCCCTGGTTGTATCTGGTGCTGATTCCCGCCATCTCGATGCGCCTGTGGGCCGAGGAGCGCAATAGCGGCAGCATCGAGTTGCTCATGACGCTGCCCATCACCCTGTGGCAAGCGGTGGTCGGCAAATTCCTGGCCGCTTGGGTGTTTGCCGGAATCGCGTTGATGTTCACCTTTCCGATCTGGATAACCGTCAATTACCTCGGGTCTCCGGACAACGGTGCGATCATCGCCGCCTATTTCGGCAGCCTCCTGATGGCCGGGGGATTCCTTTCGATCGGCATGTGCCTCTCCGCGGCCACCCGCAATCAAGTGATCGCGTTCATCACCGCGGCGCTGGTCGGATTCGTGTTCCTGCTGGCCGGATTTCCGCTGGTGCTCGATTTCGTGCGCGGCGTCCTGCCGCAGGCCATCGTCGATGCGATCGCCTCGTTGAGCTTTTTCACTCACTTCGAAGCCATCTCCAAGGGCGTCATCGATTTACGCGACCTCGTGTACTTCGGCGCTCTGATCGGCTTTTGGTTGGCCGCAACGGCCTTGGTACTCGACATGAAAAAGGCGGAATAGGTGAACGCTAGTCGTTGGCGAAGAACGGGCTTGGGGGTCGGGGGGTTGATCGCGCTCGCCGTGTTGTTCTTGGGTATAGTGATGCTGTCGAACCTGGGCCTTCGCGGCATGCGCGTGGACCTCACGCAAAACAAGCTCTACACCTTGAGTCCGGGCACGCAACGAGTGCTCGCCGAACTGAAGGAACCGGTCAATTTGTATTTTTATTTCTCGCGCGAAGCCGCCGCCAAGCAGGCGCCGCTGGTCATGCCGTACGCCACCCGGGTACGCGAGTTCCTCGAAGAACTGGCGGCCCGTGCCGGCGGCAAGATTCATTTGGTCCTGATCGATCCGCAGCCGTTCTCGGACGACGAGGACCGCGCCGCCGAATACGGACTGCAATCGCTCCAGACCGGCGGCGGCGATGCCCTCTATTTTGGATTGGCGGGCACCAATTCCACCGACGGCCGTTCGGTGATACCGAGCTTCCAGGCGGATCGAGAGGAATTCCTGGAATATGACGTGGCAAAACTCGTCAATGAGCTGGGCACGCCGAAGAAGCCGGTGATCGGCCTCATGAGCTCGCTGGGATTGCAAGGACGATTCAACCCCATGACGGGGCAAATGGGCGAGCCCTGGCCGATTTTCACCCAGCTCCAGGAGCTGTTCACGGTGCGTTCCTTGACGGCCGACGTCGATCACATCGACAAAGACGTCGACGTGTTGATGCTGGTCCATCCGAAGGCCTTGCCGCCGAAGACTCTGTACGCCATCGATCAATTCGTGATGCGCGGCGGCAGAATACTGCTGTTCCTCGACCCGAGCGCGGGTGCGGATACCGGAGGTCAGGACCCATCGAATCCACTAGCGGGGATGATGGCCGATCATTCTTCGGATCTCGCGCCGCTGCTCGCGGCCTGGGGCGTCGACTACGACGCGACCAAAGTCATCGGCGACTTGCAGCGCGGACTCGAAGTGCGCACCAGCATGCAGTCTCCGCCGGTACGGCACATCGGCATCTTAGGCCTCGGCCATGACGACATGAATCAAAAAGACGTCGTGTCGGCGTCGCTCGACAAGGTCAATCTCGCCATGGCGGGCTCGGTCGCCGCCCGACCCGGCGCCAAGACTACGTTCGAGCCTCTGCTGCAAAGCTCGACCGGCGCGGCGCCCATCCCCGCGCAGCGCTTCAACGCGCTCACGGACCCCGCCACCCTGCGCGACGGATTCAAACCGACGGGCGTCCGCTACGCTCTCGCTGCGCGCATCACCGGGCCGGTGGAATCCGCGTTTCCCCAAGGAGCGCCGCCCGATCAGAAAGCCGCCGCCGGTCCGCCGGCCGCCCATCTGGCGAAGTCGCCTTCCGCCAATATCGTCATCATCGCCGATACGGACTTGCTGATGGATTATATGTGGGTGCAGACGCGCGAAGTGTTCGGTCAACGCGTCGCGCAGGCGTTTGCCAACAACGGCGATTTGGTGGCCAACATCCTCGATAACCTGAGCGGCACCAGCGCGCTGATCAGCGTCCGCGGCCGCGCGACGTTTTCGCGGCCCTTCGAGCGCGTGGAAGCGCTCAGGCGCCAGGCGGACGACCGATTGCGCGGCAAGGCGTTGGAGCTTCAGGCGGAGCTGCAACAGACGGAAACCAAGTTGACCGAACTGCAAAGCAAACGCAACGATCAGTCATCGCTCATGCTGTCGCCGGAACAAGAGGCGGAACTGAAGCGGTTCGTCGCCGAGAAAGCGCGCGTGCGCAAGGAGCTGCGCGAAACACAGCGCGGGCTGGATGTGGATATCAATCGCCTGAATTCCTGGCTCAAAGTCATCAACATCGCCGTCGCGCCGCTGGGTGTGGCCGTGGCGGGCGTCATCATTCTGGTGCTGCGCCGACGGCGCCGAACGGCGGTTTCGGGCGCGAGCAAAGCAGTGGTATCGGAGGCGACATGAGCCGCCGGCGATTCATCGCGCTCATCGTCGCTGCCGTGCTGGCAATCTCGGGCGCGCTGTACCTGAGCGCCCAACGCAATCTGCAGCGGGACGTGCACGGCGCGGCGCTGGTACCGACCCTCGCGGGCGAGTTGAATACGGTCACTGCCTTGAGCGCGCGCCGGGGGAGCGCCGCTCCCACGGTGACGGTGCACGAAAAGGACGGCCGCTGGACCGTGGCCGAACGCGGCGATTATCCGGCCGATGTGGCGAAGCTGCGTAAATTGCTGCTGGCCTTGAGCGACGCGAGGATCGTCGAGGAAAAGACGTCCAATCCGGCGAACTTCGCGGGTATAGGCGTCGAAGACCCGTCGTTGCCGGCCGCGACCGGCGCGGAAATCAGCGTCACGGCGCGCGACGGCAAACATGCCGTGATCATCGGCAAGCCGGTCGGCGGAGGCAATTTCGCGCGCCGCAGCGGCGACAACTCGAGCTACAGCGTCGAACCCGGTATTTCATTCGAAACAGAACCCCGCTTTTGGATCGATTCGCGGCTGCTGGACGTCGCGACCGCCGGCATCCAGCGCATCGAGGTCAAGCCCGCAGCGGGACCGGCATACACCGTGCGCCGAGTCGTCGCTGCCTCCAGCGGTACCGGCGGCACCGCAGGCGCCAGTCCAGCGGCTCCCAAGGGCGAAGATAGTTTTGCGCTCGACGGCGTGCCGCCGGGGCGAAAGGCGGCCGATGCCGCAGCACTCGCGCCCTCGCCCACCGCCTTCGGCGGATTGACCGCCGACGATGTAACGCCGGTGGGCGAAGTGGATTTCAGCAAAGCGAGCGTCGCGACCGTCACTCTGTCCGACGGCAATGTGATCACCGTGACCGGCGCTGTGGTTGGCGACAAGCATTGGATTCAGTTGAAAGCGAGCAAGGACGCGGCGCTCGATGCGAAGACCGCAGGCCGCGCATTCGACATTGCCGGATATCGATTCGATGCCGTTTTCCGGCCTTTGGATCAATTGCTGGTACCGAAAGAGGCGCCCGCCGCCAAGAAGGGACCCGCCGCCACGGCCGCCGGCGACTCGCCCAAGCACCCGGCGGCGTCCAAGAAGCAGTCGCCCATGCCGGCATCGTGAGCAGCGGCACCAGCGCCGGATTCGGCCGACGGATCGCCGCGTTGGTGTACGACAGTGTGCTGCTGGCGGCTCTGCTCGTCACATTCACCTCCGGCGCCGTATTCTTGAACCACGCCCAAGCGTTGGAGCGCGAAACCGCGGGCGCATGGGTTCATGTCTACCGTGCGGGCCTCATCGGCGTGATCGCGGGTTATTACCTGCTCAATTGGACTCGCAGCGGCCAAACTCTGGGGATGCGCGCCTGGCATCTGCGCGCGGTCACTCCGGCGGGCAAGCCGTTGGCATTGAGAGCGGCGGCATTGCGCTGCGTCTTCGGCGTGCTCGCCTGGGCCCCGGCGGCGCTCGGTGTGCTATGGCTGTATTTCGATCCCGAGCATTTGGCGCTTCATGACCGGTTGTCGAAAACGCGGGTCGTTCATTTGCAGTAGGAGCCTGTCTGACTAATGATCGCCGTCGCGAGGGCGCTCATTAGTCAGACAGGCCTCCTAGCGTTCTCTTCGAAGCGCTAGCGCGTTCTCGATATCGCAATCAAGGTACATAAACCGATCGCGGCCGTCGGCAGCCACCCCACGAGCGCGGGATTGAGCCCGAAGATCTGGCCGCCTTTCTCGATCATTCCGGTGATGAGGAAAAATACGACGCCCAGCATCACGCCGATCACGGTGCGGGTACCGGCTCCGGTGGTGCGCAGTGGGCCGAATACGAAGGGCAGAGCCAGGAGCGTCACGACGATCACGGCGAAAAGTCTCGCGATCCGCGACCAGTAGCCGATTTCATATGGCGCGGTTTCCAGGCTATTGCGGCGCAGATGATCGATATACGAGGCTAGACCCCGCAGTGTCAGTAGTTGCGGATCGGTGGCGGCCAATCCCAAGAACTCCGGGTTGACCTTCGACTGCATCATGATTCCGCCGGTGAGGTCGCTGTCGATATGGTCGTCGCCGAAATGCGTTGTCGCCACATTGTGCAGGCTCCAACGGCCGGGAGTCGCGACCGAAATCCGCTCGGCTCGCTGGATCGACCGCAACCGAGTCGGGCCATCCAGCTGGAACAGCGATACACCGCCGAACGCCCGGTCCACCTCGCCGGTTTGCACCCGCAGAATGAGGTTCCCGTCCTTCACCCATGCGCTGCTCGACCCCGCAAAGCTCACGTCCGCCAGCTTGTCCGTGGTCTTCTCGCGCTTCGCGAACTGCGCCAGCGGCGGCGCCGCATACTCGCCTATGCCGTACATCATGAGGGCGAGCGTCAGGCCGGCGAGCCCCACCGGCCAGGCGATACGCCAGACCGACACTCCGGATGCGCGCGTCACCACTAGCTCGCTACCCGATGCAAGATTGCCGAGACCCATCAGCGCCCCGATCATCGCGCCGATCGGCAGCAGTTCGAACGCCTGCTGCGGAAGATTGAGCAGGCTGAAGAGGAATGCGTCTCCGGCGCTATAGCTGCCGACGCCGATATCGCCTTGCTGACTGATGAACACGAACAATGCGCCCAATGTGAGCAGCACGGCCATCGCCATGGCCGTGTAGACGAGCACGGTGCGATACAAGTAGCGATCGAGAATATTCACGCCGTCCTCGCTTCACGCACGACCAGGTAGAGACCGAGCGCGAGCGCCGCCAGGTGAACCCACCACACTCCGATCGCCGGCGACAGATCGCCCTTCTCCAGCCACGCCTTGGCGGCGGACAGCAGGTTCGAATACACGAAATACACGACGATGGCGAATCCGACTCTGGCGTATCGGCCTTGGCGCGGACGCAGATGGCTCAAGGGCACGGCGACCAGGGTCAGCACCAGCGCCATAATTGGCGTAGATACCCTGAATTGCAATTGCGCTATGTCGGACGGATCGCTCGAGCCGATCAATTCTCGAGTGGGCTTGGTGTCCGGATCCTTGGTCCCGACCGCGTCCGCGGGCGCGGAAATGGGAATGCCGTGCTCGCGAAATTCAATCACCCGAAAATCATCGTGCCCCGGGACGCCTTCATAGCGGCGGCCATTGAACAGAGTCACGAGGTGCACGCCGTTCGCCGCCGCTTTGGAATAGGTGGCCGTATCGGCGAGAGCCAACTCGATTCGACCCGCCGACTCGCGCTGCACGAACACATTGTGCAGTACACCCTCGGCGTCGACTCGCTCGGCGTAAAACACCGCATCGCCGCCGCTGAAGGATTTGAATCGGCCGGCATCGAGTTGGCCGAATTGCGCCTCCTTGATCGCCGATTGACGCAGCAGCTGCGCCTCGCTGTCGGCCTGAGGAACCTGAACGAACACCAGCCAGCCGAGCCCTAGGGCAATCACGGCTGCAAAGGAGGACAAGGGCACGAGCAGCCGTGCCGGGCCAAAACCGCATGCCTGCAGCGCGGCCATTTCGCTGTCGTGGTACATGCGGCCCAACGTCAGAACCACGGCCAGCAACAGTCCCACCGGCACGATGACCGACAAATTCATGATCGCGCCGAGTGCGATCAAATCGAACACCACACGCCGGCCGTACTGGTAGTCCGCCGCCTGGCCGAGCACCCTGGACAACTGGTTCGATACCAGGATTGCGACCAACACCCCGGTCACGGCGAGCCAGGTCTGCACGACTTCGCGCAGCACATACCTCTGCATAGTCCATTTCATGGGATCGAGCTTAGAGCCTTCCCAATAATCTAGTAAACTATTTACTCAACCCTCTAAGGCAATGAACGGACAAAAACGGAGTTTGGGACATGGATTTCAAGGCAATTATCGATGCAAAAGCGCGCAATGACGCAGGCTGCGCGGTGGTGGGCGTGTATGAGGAGGGTGATCTCGGCATTGCGGCCGGACGGATCGACAAGCAATTGGGCGGGTTGATCGCAAAACTGCATGGGGACGGCGATTTCTCCGGAAAGCTCGGTGAAAGCCTGCTGTTACCGACACCGGCGGGGACGGCGGCCGCGCGCGTGCTGTTGATCGGCCTCGGAACTCACTCGAGCTTCGGCCGCAAACAATACCGCAAGGCCTTGGCGTCAGCCGTCCAAGCGCTCGCCAAGACGGGAGTGAGCGAGGCGATCGTTTACCTTGCGCTGGAGGTGGTCGCCGATCTCGATGTGCAATACCGCGCGCGCGCCGTTGCCGAGATCTTCTGTGCGCAATTGTATAAAATTCCCGACCTGAAAACGAGCGCCAAACCCAAAGCACCGCGCTTGTCGAGCGTCGGTGTGGCGGTGGCCGACGCGCGCGGCGAGAAAGCGGCCGCGGAGGGCCTACGCATAGGGGCGGCCGTCGGCAGCGGCCTCGCGCTGTCGCGGGATCTGGCCAATCTGCCGCCCAATATATGCACTCCCACCTATCTGGGGACTCGCGCGCAAGGCTTGGCCAAGGACTATCCGAGCATCAAAGCCAAGGTTTTGGACGAAAAAGCCATCAAAGCGCTCAAGATGGGCGCATTCCTCGCAGTGACTCAAGGGTCGAATCAGCCTCCCCGGCTGATCGTCTGTGAATATCGCGGCGCCAAGAAGAGCGCGGCGCCGATCTGTCTCGTAGGCAAAGGCATTACCTTCGACTCGGGGGGAATTTCCTTGAAGGACCCGCCCGCCATGGATGAAATGAAGTTCGATATGAGCGGCGGCGCCGCCGTCTTGGGAGTCATGCGCGCGGTCGCCGAGCTCGAATTGCCGATCAACCTCGTGGTGATCATCGCCGCCGCCGAAAATATGCCGAGCGGCGGCGCCGTAAAACCCGCGGACATCGTCACGACCATGTCGGGGCAGACCGTCGAGATTCTCAATACCGATGCCGAAGGGCGGCTCGTCCTCTGCGATGCCATCACCTACAGCCGCCGCTTCAAGCCGGCCGCGGTGATTGACGTGGCGACGTTGACCGGAGCCTGCATCGTCGCGCTCGGCAACCACTTCAGCGGCTTGATGAGCAATACCGAGACGCTGGCGGATGAATTGAAATCCGCGGGCGTCCGCGCCGACGACCGCGCCTGGCGGTTGCCGATCGGCGAGGAATACGTCGAACAGTTGAAAAGCAATTTCGCAGATATCGCCAATGTCGGCGGACGCGAGGGCGGCGCCTGCACCGCGGCTTCATTCCTCTCGAAATTCGCCAAAGACCTGCAATGGGCGCATCTTGACATCGCGGGTACCGCCTGGCTCGGCGGCGCCCAAAAAGGGAGCACCGGACGGCCGGTGCCCCTGCTCGTCGATTTTCTGATCAATCGCGTTTCAGCGGCATGACCGAGCGCGTAGATTTCTATGTACTGAAAAGCGCCGCCGCCGGACAGCGCTTGGCGTTCGCCTGCCGTCTGACCGAAAAAGCCTACCTGCGGGATTTGAGCGTCGTCATCGTCAACGACACGCTGGCCGATGCGCAGGCCCTCGACGACTTGCTCTGGACATTCAACGAGCGCTCGTTCGTTCCGCACGAGGTTTGCACGGCTGAGCACTCGATGGATCCCGCTACCAAGGTGCACCTCGCGGCCCTCCCCACGGCCTTGCCGGCCGCCGACTTGCTGGTGAATCTGACCGCTCGCCTGCCGGCCCATTGGGAACGCTACCCGCGCATTGCCGAGATCATCGACGCCGACGAGGATCGGCGCCGCCTCGGCCGCGAACGTTTCAAGACGTACCGCGACCTCAAGGTCGCCCTGGAGACGCATCAACTGGACGAGACGGCGGAAGTCTGAATCTCCTATGCCCACTGAACCGCATGATCCGCGCGATATTCCCATTCTCACCGAAGCAGTGAAAGAGAGTGCACCGGCATCCTTGTCGCTCGAGGCCAAGGCGGTGCATGCCGCAATCCTGACCGAGACGCTGGAACTCGCCGACTCGCTGCTGCATCAAGCGGTCAAGGATATCGAGGCTACGCTATTCGAGCGCGTGCTCGACCGTCTGCGCGCGCAGCTCCCGGAATTGGTGGACCGGATTCTGCGCGAGCACGCAGCGGCACAGGAAGACCCGAAAGACCATGGATAAAGCCTTCTCGCCCGCCGACATCGAGTCGCGAAATTACGCGCACTGGGAAGCGTCGGGCTATTTCGCCCCGAGCGGACACGGGCCCAGCTATTCGATCGTCATTCCGCCGCCCAACGTGACGGGTACCTTGCACATGGGGCACGCATTTCAAGACACGATCATGGATGCGCTCATCCGTCATCGGCGCATGCAAGGCTTCGATACTCTGTGGCAGCCCGGTACCGATCACGCCGGCATCGCCACGCAAATGGTGGTGGAGCGGCAATTGAATGCCGCGGGTTTGAGCCGTATCGGGCTGGGCAGAGAGGCGTTCATCGACAAGGTTTGGCAATGGAAAGAACAGTCCGGCGGGCAAATCGCCAACCAGATGCGCCGCCTCGGCGCGTCGGTCGACTGGCAGCGCGATCGGTTCACGATGGACGCGGGTCTCTCGCGGGCGGTGACCGAGGTCTTCGTGCGGCTCTATCAGGAAGGATTGATCTATCGCGGCAAGCGCCTGGTGAACTGGGATCCGGTGCTGAAGACGGCAGTTTCCGATTTGGAGGTGGTCGCCGAAGAAGAAGTCGGCAGCCTATGGCATTTGCGCTATCCGCTGGATGAGGGCGACGGATACCTCGTGGTCGCGACCACGCGGCCGGAGACTATGTTGGGAGACGCCGCCGTCGCGGTGCATCCCGACGACGAACGCCATCGGCACTTGATCGGCCGGCGGGTGCGCCTGCCGCTCACGCTGCGCGAAATTCCCATCATCGCCGATGCCTATGTCGACCCGGCATTCGGCAGCGGCTGCGTCAAGATCACGCCGGCGCATGACTTCAACGACTACGAAGTGGGTCAACGGCATGGCCTGCCGCTCATCAACATCATGAACCCGGACGCGTCGCTCAACGACGAAGTGCCCGCCGCCTATCGCGGCCTCGACCGCACCACCGCGCGCACGCGCGTTCTCGCGGATCTGGAAGCGCTCGGGCTCGTCGATCGGGTCGAGCCGCACAGACTGACCGTGCCGCGCGGCGACCGCAGCAACGCCGTGCTCGAGCCCTTGCTCACCGACCAGTGGTTCGTCGACATCAAGCCGCTGGCGGAACCGGCCGTCCGCGCCGTCGAAGAAGGACACATCCGCTTCGTACCCGACCATTGGTCCGCGGTGTATTACGAGTGGATGCACAACATCAAGGATTGGTGCATCAGCCGGCAGCTGTGGTGGGGGCATCGCATCCCGGCCTGGTATGACGCGGACGGCCGCTGGTACGTCGCCCGCAACGAGGCGGAGGCCCGCGCCGCCCATGCCATAGGCCCCTCGACGCCGTTGCGGCAGGACGATGATGTGCTGGACACCTGGTTCTCCTCGGCGCTGTGGCCGTTTTCCACCCAAGGCTGGCCCGAGAAGACGCGTG
>Ga0137407_10000491_pt1 | contig 26573 bp, 22 predicted proteins | sample CZOMad2_2_16fung_FD_108410 | JGI IMG/M metagenome (GOLD analysis project Ga0137407, IMG submission 108410) | Vadose zone soil fungal communities from Angelo Coast Range Reserve, California, USA - CZOMad2_2_16fungal (Illumina Assembly) | ecosystem: Environmental > Terrestrial > Soil > Vadose... | reverse complement strand
TCAAAGCTTCCCAGGTATTCGCCTTTTTCTTCTGTATTCAATCTTCCAAAAGTATCGTCGAACCAGAGTTTGCGTCCGCTCAAAGTTGCCTTACCTGCTTCTTTAAATTTCACTGTCCTGATGGGATACTTTGTAACCTGGTTTCCCATACTGCTCCGGCCTTTGATCTCCAATGTTTCAAATGAAAAATCAAATTCTTTTTTATGTGCGGAGCAATTTGGGCTCAATATTACTTTTACTGTTTCTGCTTCTCCATTTGGATTGACGGAAAAATAATGTACCCGGCTCTTCTCCTCTCCTTTTGTTAAATCATATTCCTTATCGCGCGTAACGCCTGTAACATTGAAGCGTTTCGCATAGCTGACTCCGCTCTTCCCATCAGCATAAATCATATTATACGTTGTGCGCTCATTATTTTTCTGAAATATCGCAACATGCAGGATATCTTTCCCGATAAAAATTTTATCCGCCACTTTCACTATTTTCATTTTACCTGCCTTGGTAAATGCGATGATATCATCCAGGTCAGAACAATCTGTTACGAATTCATCTTTCTTCAATCCCGTTCCGATAAAACCATCAGCACGATTTACATACAATTTTGTATTCGCGATGGCTACCTGCTTGGCCTGGATGGCTTCGAATAGCCTGATCTCTGTTTTCCGTTCCCGTCCCTTTCCATATTTTTTTAAAAGATTTTCATAGTACGCGACAGTAAAATCAACCAGGCTATTCAAATCATGTTTGATCTGTTTGATTTCTGCCTCGAGCGCTTTTATCTGGTTATTTAATTCTTCAATATCCAGTTTATATATTCTGCGTACAGGCTTTTCAGTGAGCCTGACAACATCTTCTCTTGTAATATTCCGTTTCAATTGTTTGCGGAAAGGTTCAAAAGCTTTAGCAATGGCATCCAATACTTTTTCCCAGGTCTCATGCTTTTTTTCTAATTCTTTATAGATCTTTTCTTCAAAAAATATTTTTTCCAGGGAAGTATAATGCCATTTATCCTGCAGCTCTGCCAATTTTATTTCAAGTTCTCTCCTGAGCAGATCCTTTGTGTTATCAACGGATGTTTTTAAAAGATCACGAACTTCTGGAAATTCCGGTTTGTCATTATTGATTACGCAGGCATTGGGAGAAATGGATACTTCGCAATCTGTAAATGCATATAATGCGTCGATTGTAATATCCGGTGAAATACCCTGTGCGAGGTCAACCTGGATCTCGACTTCCGCGGCAGTATTATCTGTAACTTTTTTGATCTTGATTTTTCCCTGTTCATTTGCCCGGATGATCGAATCAATCAATTGCGTGGTGGTTACACCGTAAGGAACATCCCGGATAATTAATGTTTTCTTATCAAACTCATCAATATGTGTCCTGATGAGCACTTTACCGCCACGCTTGCCATCATTGTAATTGGTGATATCAATCATTCCCTTTGTCTGAAAGTCAGGATACAGATCGAATTTTTTACCACGCAGGTATTTTACAGATGCATCGCATATTTCGCAAAAATTATGAGGCAAAATTTTTGTTGCCAATCCTACCGCTATGCCTTCAGCACCATGGGCCAGCAGGAGTGGAAATTTCATCGGCAAAGTGACGGGCTCATTTTTTCTTCCATCATAACTCAATTGCCACTCAGTTGTTTTTGCATTGAAGGCTACTTCTAATGCGAACTTGCTTAAACGCGCTTCTATATATCTCGCGGCCGCAGCGTCATCCCCTGTTCTGATATCACCCCAGTTGCCCTGTGTTTCTATCAGCAAATCCTTTTGCCCCATATTCACAATAGCTTCTCCGATGGATGCGTCACCATGCGGATGATACTGCATGGATTGACCAATGATATTGGCAACTTTATTGAAACGACCGTCATCCATTTCTTTCATTGCATGCAAAATACGGCGCTGTACCGGTTTCAGGCCATCTCCAATTGCAGGCACCGCTCTTTCCAATATCACATAGGAAGCATAATCGAGAAACCAGGTTTTATACTGGCCGGTTATTCCCGATTCTGCCTGCTGCAAACTTTCACCCGTGGTTTTCTTTTTCGCCATAAGATTTTTTTTGAATTGATGCGTTGAAGTTAAGGCTGATGTTGAGAATTAAACTTAATCTTCAACCTTTTCCTCATTGCTTACCAATATTTCCAAGATGCGTGAATTTGAATCCTTCAAAATATTTTAATCCATATCCGAATATTCTGTCCATCGACGAATGGGCGAATAATATCAGTCCTGTCAATTGTATCGTTTCATTGTGCAGGTATATGCCTGCCAGATAAACTACGATTGCAATTCCTTTGTGATGAAAAACATTATACAAAATAGCACCTGATTTATTGTTTATTATATAACCCAATGCACTTATATCCGGCGCAAGCAATAGCAGTGGAAACCACCACCAGGAAAAATGCAATTGATTGAATAAATAAATACTCAATAAAAACATGCCCATCTCTTCCAGCTTGATTATATTTTTCATGGATCTATTTAATTTTTTTCCCCTGGGCCTCGTTCCCGTTCTGGTATAAATTCATTCTTGTTACCTTTCCATTGGCGTCCCTGAAAAATTCCAATTGAGCCTTTATAATTTTTGTATAAAAGAAATCACTCCTTTCTGCATACAATTCAACCTTGCCCTGCCCTGATCCCTGGGCCATTAACTGCCCGTCTTCAAGCGTGACCGTCACAATAAAATCAGGTCCGAGTTGATATTTCCCAACATATTGACGAAGTGTTGCCGTATCAACTTCGATTTCATTCCTTGGCCGCGGAAATTCATAAGGCTGATCGTTGAGAATAGAATTTATATCTTCTGCAATTCTCGCCAGGCCCTGGCACTGGTGATTATCAAATAATATGATACATGTTTCATCAGCAGGAACCCGTCCGATAAAACTTGCAAAACCAAAAATTCCTCCCTCATGAATCAATACTTTCTTACCATAGGATGAGTCAATGATCCAACCATAACCATAATTGGATTGATGTGCTGTGAACGCCTGTTCCCGCGACGCTGCGTTGATGATCTGCCCGGTGTATAAGGCCCTGTCCCATTTATACAAATCTCCTACCGTAGTATATAAACCGCCCGCAGCATATGCAACAGACGAGTCAATAATGGGAGCAGGCTGATTGATTTTATGGGTTAATTTCAAATAACCCGTTGCCTTATCCGGACCTGCAAGCGTTTTAAAATCGAATCCTGAATGATCCATATGTAAGGGCTGAAAAATATTTTCCCTTACTACAGTGAAATAAGATTTACCAGTTATTTTCCCGATAATATATCCTAACAGAATATAATTGGAATTACTGTAATTATATTTTTCACCGGGTGGAAAATCCAGCGGTTTGTTTTTGAATAGCCCAATAAGATGTTCAAGGGTTATTGATTTCACAGCTTCCGTTTTCATAAACGTTTCGTCATTGGTATAGTTGAATATTCCTGAGGTATGTGTGAGCAGGTTTTCAACCGTAATCTTATCAGCATTGGGATAATCAGGAATATATTTGCTCAGTTTATCCTGAACGGATATCAGATTTTTTTCCTGCAATTGCAAAATAACTACAGCAGTAAATTGTTTGGTTATCGATCCTACCTGGAAAATTGTTTTTTCATCATTCAAAGAATGAGTATTGAAGTTTTTATACCCATATCCTTTTTGCAATAAAATATTTCCCTTTTGTGCCACTATTACCGAACCATTGAAAGCATATTGCCCGGCATAAACTTTTAACAATTCGTCGATCGTTTCGGGTATTGTTTGTGAAAAGACGGAACAAGTAATGAAAAACAGTATTAAGCAGTTAATTAGTTTTTTCATTGGCGTATTTTATACAGGCAGGGGACCAACTGCCGGCATGGCCGTTTTCGATTTGATTTCAAAATCTTTCATATTTTTCATTTCGCCCTGTACATCAATTTCGCCGGATAAAATCATTTGTTTCACTCTCCAAAGCAGGTATGCATCACCGGTTGTGTTCCTGGCCTTTGATAAAAAATGATGAATGATTTTACTCGCTTTTAGCCATTCGCCCGTTATAAATCCCTTCAGTTCCGGGTCATAGAAATCATAATTTTTTTGTATAAGTTTTTTGCCTCCTTCCAGGATCCGAACGCCTCCGTCTTCATTACACAATTTCTGCCATTCATCAGCATCAATTTCAAATTCAGCGGTAGTGATTGGTCTTGATAATTTTTTTGCTTTGATAAATTCCTTTGGGGGGATTTGAAACAAATTAACAGGATAGAAAATATTCCCCTTTTCGCTGATAAAAGGAAGGTTATTTAAATAGAGGATAAATATTCTTCCCTGGAAATCTTTTAACTGGCTCATCAGCCAATAATATCCGCTTACATCATGCTTATTTTGTGCGGCCCATATCCAAATCGCTTCCGCGGGATCATTATGAAGCTTAGCAATCAAATCAACAACGGTTTTATTATCATCCTGCACTGAACCATCATCCACAATACCATCATAATCTCCGCCTGCCAGAATATCTCTCCACCATTGCCTGCGATTTTCCCATCCTTCCGCTGTATAAATATCTTTGATCGGACCAACTGCAAATTCATCTTCAATCTGAATGACCTCGCCCTGCAATGATGGGTCAAGTTGTATGGCCTGTTTCAGAACATCAATATCATTTTGCTGAAAAACTATATGAATCATGCCGATTTTCTGTTTTAGATTATAATTTTATTTTATGGGAAACATGCACAAGGGATTATTACTAACCGGCCCGGCCTTCTGTATCTACCAGGTCCTTCTCCACTTTTAAATTATCAATTATAAATTCCTGTCTTTCCTGGCTGTTTTTCCCCATGTAATATTCAAGTATTTGCTGAAGATGTTCTCCTTGTTCAATAATAACAGGCTCCTTACGCATATCGGATCCGATGAACCGGGCAAACTCATTCGGTGAAATCTCTCCCAAACCTTTAAATCTTGTAATTTCAGGCTTGCTGCCTAATTTTTTGACAGCGGCCTGTTTTTCTGTTTCATCGTAACAATATATTGTTTCCTGCTTATTCCGCACGCGAAACAAAGGTGTTTCCAGAATAGACACATGCCCGTTCTTTACCAGGTCGGGAAAAAATTGCAGGAAAAATGTCATCAGCAACAAGCGGATATGCATGCCATCCACATCGGCATCTGTCGCAAAAACAATATTATTATAACGCAATCCTTCGATACTGTCTTCTATATTCAATGCGTGCTGTAACAAATTGAATTCTTCATTTTCGTAAACAACTTTTTTGGTAAGTCCAAAGCAATTCAGTGGCTTCCCACGCAAACTGAATACTGCCTGTGTTTCCACGTTTCTTACCTTGGTGATGGAGCCACTTGCAGAATCACCTTCGGTAATAAAAATGGTACTTTCTTTTTGTTTTTCGAGGATTGCATCTTTTTCCTTGCCCGTTGCTTCATCATTGTAATGAAAGCGGCAATCGCGTAATTTTTTGTTGTGAAGATTTGCTTTTTTTGCTCTTTCATTCGCGAGTTTCTTAATACCCGCCAGTTCTTTGCGTTCTTTTTCGCTTTGCTCGATACGTTTCCTGAGAGCATCAGCAGAGGAATGATTCTTGTGAAGATAATTATCCAATTCCTTTGCCAGGAAATCGTACACAAAATTTTTCATTGTAGCACCACCTTCAGCTACGTATTGGCTCCCTAGTTTTGTTTTGGTTTGTGATTCAAAAACAGGTTCAACCACCCTGACCGAAACAGCGGCTACGATGCTTTGTCGGATGTCGGCGGAATCATAATCTTTTTTATAGAAATCACGCACCACTTTCACAAATGCTTCACGAAATGCCTGGTGATGTGTTCCCCCCTGCGTGGTGAACTGTCCATTCACAAAACTGAATATTTCTTCGCCATAATCGTTGTTATGCGCAATGGCCGCTTCAATATCTTCTCCCTTTAAATGAATAATGGGATAACATAACTCATCTTCATTGGTACGACGCTGGAGCAAATCGAGCAAGCCATTTTTTGAAACATATTTTTTTCCATTGAAATTGATGATCAGTCCCGCATTCAGATAACAATAATTCCAAAGTTGATTATCTAAATATTCATTGATAAAATGAAAATTTTTAAATACCGTTTCATCCGGAATAAAAGTGACCAATGTACCATTGGGCTGATTTGTTTTTGCTTCTTTATATTCTTTCAGCAATACACCCCTCGCAAATTCGGCTGTTTTCTCTTTTCCTTCCCGAAAGGCAACTACTTTGAAAGAACCACTCAATGCATTGACTGCTTTTGTACCTACTCCATTCAATCCTACAGATTTTTGAAAAGCTTTACTATCGTATTTAGCGCCTGTATTGATCTTGCTCACAGCATCCACAACTTTTCCCAGCGGTATACCGCGGCCATAATCACGAATAGTGACCGTTTTTTCTTCAATGCCGATATCAATCTGCTTGCCATAGCCCATGGTATATTCATCAACGCAATTGTCGATGACTTCTTTGATGAGCACGTAAATGCCATCATCCGCGCTGCTGCCGTCGCCCAATTTGCCAATATACATGCCCGGACGAAGGCGAATATGCTCCTTCCAATCGAGCGATTTTATCGATTCTTCGGTATAATCAAATAAATTTTGCTTTGTTTCAGCCATAAATTTTCAAGTGGGGCAAATATAATAAAACCATAGCAGAAGCATTTTCCGCTACTTATACACTTGTGTGAATAAAAACAAGAGGGAAATTCATGTATTTTCCGATAAATGCGTGTTGCGAAAATGCGTTATCAGCCACCAGTAATTTCCGTATAAAACAAAGTAGTTTTAACCATACTAAAAGACCCTTTTTTTGCGCTTATATATATAAATACTTATCCGTGAACACCCGGCTTATAACATTCCTTAATCCGTATATATCGGTTATTGCCATATTGTTCTGCTTTTCGCCTTTGTTATTACTTTTTATAAAAAAATTAAACAAAGAAAAAGCTTATACACTAATAGCAATTTATTGGCTGCTGAATGGCAGTACAAATCTTCCTGAATGGCTGGGACAATCCGAGAATGTTTCATTGCTGAACGGGATCACACTACTTTATAATTTGCTTGATACACCACTTGTATTACTGGTATTTTATTTCTCTGCATCAGGTAATAAAAAAAGAATGCTTTTATTCCTGACCATTCTGTTCCTGATTTTCGAATGCATAATGGTGCTCTGGAAAGGATATAATTTCGATTCCAGCGTAATTATTATCGGCTTCGGCGGCCTGCTCATATTAGTTTTCAGTATATGGGGAGTAACAGAATTTTTTCAAAAAATTGAACATACCTCGTTCGAAACAACAATGGGATTTATATACGCTGCATTTATTTTCGAATACGCACTATCCATTGTTATTTTTATATCCAACTATCTCAATTTTAAGAAAGAAACAGTGGATGTAAATTTATTTGTATATTATCTGAGCGTGATATCTGCAACGATACTTACTTCTTTTGGTTTATGGCGTTACGCAAGGCCGACAATGGCCGAAGAAAATAATAAATAAAATCCGCTTGCTGAATAATTTTTAATCTGCAATTTTTTAATCTTCGTCTTCTTCGTAATTATAAGTACCCTGATTATCGTTATAAATCGTTTCCCAATCTTTCACTTTATCATCTCCCAACAGTTCCAATATATCAAAAATAGGATCAGTTTTCTTTTTCCATTCTGTGGCCGTCCCATCCGTATACCTGGAAATATAAAGACAATGATCTGTTTCCAGATTTACCTTAATTAAATTTATAGGATCCTCTTCCTTTTCCTGGATCAAATAATAACAACTCTTTTCAAGCAATGCATATGAATACATACTACACAATTTTTAAAATAAAGAATTAATGGGCAGTGGCAGGTTCCTGAATTAATGGGATGTGAGCAACTTGGGGTTAGGTTTGCTTCCCGGGAAGAAATAATTTCTATATACCTGAAGCGTGAACAAATTTACGTGTTTTACTCTATCCGAACCGGTCCGATGTCAATGAAAAAAATAAAAAAAATTAAAAAATCACAACTTACTCATATACAGCATATTACGAGAGCCGGCTTCATGGTAATTTAATATTTGCTACGAAAAGGCCCTGATTATTATCGGAGCAATGGACAATTCTTTTACAATAATGCCCCAAAAAACGAACAGAGCAGTATAATATATACTGCTCTGTTTGCTCTAAAAATAATACATCGACTATTCTGATAAGCGATCTATTGTGCAAGTTTTATTTCACCTACATCACTAGTCTGTCCATCAGTTACAGTAATCCCATCTTTTGCTACATTTTTATAAGGTGGCTTTGCCTCAATGATCACTTTATAAGTGCCGGGTTTAACATCCGGAATCTCAAATGCACCTTGATTGATTGTTGCCTTCAAGGTATCAGTGGCTGAAACAACCCAGGCTCTTTCGGCACCTTCAGCAGGACTTACTGTTCCTTTTACTGTACCATTTACCAGCGCTTTAAACGCGAATAAACTTGCAGTGGCTATAGCCAATGCTCCCATACTCAATTTAGAAATTTTCATAACAGAGAATTTTTAAGATTAATAATTATAGTTTACAAATTTTCAAGAACACACTTTTACTTCCGCGCATTAGAGAAGGAGGTTGCACTGTGAAAAACAACTACTGTGCCATAATTTTTTTTGTGAGATATGTTTTAAACACCTGAAGTTTTTTCTTAACAAATCTTTTGTATTTCGTCGTGGAAAATATTCCACAACTTCGTTTACCCTTCACTGATATACCGTGTTGATGAATGATTCCTCAATAATTTTTTTATGTTTATTTCGGTTAACGAAGAACGCGATCATATCACATAATCATTCCGTGTTCGAGACGTAAAAAACGATTCACAGCGTCAGGTATTTCATGCTGGTAATGACTTACATAAATCAATGTGGTATTGTATGTCCCGCAAAATAGATCAACGATCGCCTTGAAAGAACGGATAAGCTCTTCGTCCAGTCCCTGGCATGGTTCATCGAGAATGAGCAATGGTGGATTTTTTATCAGTGCTCTTGCCAACAACACAAATCGTTGTTCACCGAGTGAAAGTTGGGTCAATAATTTATTTTTTTTATCCTGCAAGCCTATAATTTGTATCCACTCCAAAACAAGCTTCTCCTGGTCCATATTCAGTGGTCGGAATAAACCAATCGTATCAAATAAACCTGATGCAATTGTTTGAAAAGTTGTAGCAGAAAAATCAAAATACAAGTGCAGTTCCGGAGATATATAACCGATTTTTGTTTTAATATCCCAGATGCTTTCTCCACTACCTCTTCGCTTGTCAAATAAATAAATTTCATTGGCATAAGCCTGGGGATTGTCACCAGTGATCAAACTGAGCAGTGTGGATTTACCTGCACCATTTGCTCCAGACAATCCCCATTTTTCCCCTTTACTTACTTCCCAGTTAATATGCTGCAATATATTCTTATCAGCATAGCAGATATTAACATCAACCATTTTCACTGCTATGGAAAAATCATTTATAACCGGGCTGCTGATGGTTTGTAATTGTTTTGTATTAATAAGCGGAATTGCATTGTTTGATTTGTCATTATGTTTAAAATCTTTTTTTGCCAACGCAGCAACCAACACGCCTTTATCCAATATAGCAATATGTGTTATATATGCAGGTATTTGCGGCGGCGAGGTGATCAACAAAATATTTATGCCCTTTGTACTGAGCTGAGTTAAAATATCCTGCAACAATTCTCTGCCTGAAACATCTAAACCAATAAATGGCTGATCGAGAATGAGCAATTGCTGTTCCTGCATTAATGCCTTCACCAGTTGCAGGCGTTTGTTTTCGCCGTTTGAAAGCTGAATCAATGGTTCCTGCAACAAATGATCAATCTGCATCATTTTTAGCAATTCCTTTTTTGTATAACCTGTTGGTGCTTCATTATGATTTGACAAATGTGCATCGAGGTCATCAGCGACAGTAATGGTTCTTTCGGCATCAAATGAATTGTACCGCTGCTGATAATAAAAATCACTTCTGTTGGCAATATCTTTAAAACGATGCTGTTGTTCCACCATTTTTATCAAATGTTGAAAATTTTCAGAATCGCCAACGGATCTCCGTATTTTGCCGGTAAAAAAATACCTGCCGGATAGCGTATGCCCCAATATGGTTTTACCACTGCCTGCAGGACCAATAATTGCCCATTGCTCCCCCTGCCTGATAACAAGGTTGATATCTTTTAAAACAAGCTGCCCTTCTATTGTGACATTCAAATTTTCAATCGACAAAAAAAAATCATTCATACATTAAATTAACCGATGTAAAGATGCTTTTTTTTAATCCACGATTCTTATCCAAATTTCATTTTGTCGTTCATGTTTTTGTTAAAGCGTGGCAGTGAACCATTTTTTATGTGGAAAAGAGTGTCAATTTTTTTGATGGACATGAAAGCGCTTTAATGTAAATTCGACCCTCAAACTTTATGCACTGATCTCCCAGCAAACCATACAACAAATTTTAAGCAGAATTGACATTACTGAAATCGTCGGCGGTTTTGTAAAGCTGAAAAAAAGAGGCGTTAATTATCTCGGCCTATGCCCTTTTCACAATGAAAAGACACCTTCTTTTACAGTATCTCCCGCAAAAGAAATTTATAAGTGTTTTGGTTGCGGCCGTAGCGGCAATGCGATCAGCTTCCTGATGGAACATGAAAAATATTCCTATGTGGAAGCATTGAAATGGCTGGCAAATAAATATAATGTTGAAATAGAAGAAACTGAAAGCAGCCCGGAATTAAAATTGCAGCAACAGGCAGCCGAAAGCCTGCATATTCTTAACAGCTTTGCTCAAAAATATTTCACCGATAAATTATTTAACTCGGAAGAGGGACAGGATATTGGTTTGAGTTATTTGAAAGAAAGAGGGTTCCGGGAAGAAATCATGCTGAAATTTCAATTGGGATATTGCACGGAAGCATATGATGCATTTGCCAAATCGGCTCTGGCCGCTCAGTACAATCTTGAATACCTGCAAAAAAGCGGATTGGTAGTAGTGCGGGATGGAAGAACTATTGACAATTACCGGGGCCGTATCATTTTCCCTGTACATAATCAAACAGGCAAAGTTGTGGGTTTCGGTGCGCGTATTATTAAAAATAATGATCGCGCTCCGAAATATATTAACACGCCTGAAAACGAAATTTATGTAAAAAGCAAAATTTTATATGGTTCTTATTTTGCCAGGCATGCGATCGACAAGCACGATGAATGTTTATTGGTAGAAGGATATACCGATGTTATTTCATTGCACCAGGCAGGAATTGAAAATGTTGTAGCCAGTGGTGGAACATCACTCACACAGGATCAACTCCGGTTGGTAAAAAAATACACTAATAATCTTACGATTATTTACGATGGAGATGCTGCTGGTATTAAGGCTGCGCAACGTGGTTTGGATATGGCGCTGGAAGAGGGATTGAATGTTCAACTGGTATTGATTCCTGATAATGATGATCCGGATAGCTATGTAAATAAAATAGGCGCATCCGCCTTTCGTGATTTCGTTGCAGGCAGCAAAAAAGATTTTGTATTATTTCAGCTCGAAACCTCGCTCAAAGACGTTGGAAGAGATAATAACAAAAAAGCAATCCTTGTCAACCAGATAGCAGAAACCATTTCAAAGATCAATAAGGCGGAAGATTTTACCAAGCAGCAGGACTATATCCGCCAATGTTCGGAGTTATTGAAAATTGACGAAGTCGGATTACATAGTCTCGTCAATAAATTCATTCGTGAGCGGATTGTAAAACTTGAAGGCAAATCGAATACGGGTCAGCCCGCATTTACCGAACAGGATTTGCAACCACAAGAAGAAACAGATAATGATCTGCTCAACTTGCTGAATAAAGATGAGCAGCAGGAGAGAGCAATTATCCGGTCTTTATTGGAATTCGGATTAAAGTCCTGGGATGATCAGAAACGTGTTGCTGATTTCATGCTGGAAGAATCTATCGATGAAGATATGATAGATAACAAGTCTCTTGTCAAAATTCTTGACACCTATAAAATATGGTACCAACAAGGGCTGGAGCCAACTTCAAAGAATTTTTTATACCAGGAGGACCAGCAGCTGAGCATGCTGGTCGTTTCGATCATGGATTTTCCCTATGAATTAAGTCCAAATTGGAAGGATCATTTTGAAGGAAAAATTCCAACACGTGAAGAATTGTATAAGGAAGAAGTTTTATCAACACTCAATTATTTAAAACTCAGGAAAATAAAACGGCTAATGGAAATGAATCAGAAAGACCTCGAAAAATCGCACACTGCCGAGGAACAAATGACATATATCCAAACCCATCAGCATTTGAAAAGTATGGAAAAGGAATTATTGCAGCATACAGGCACTGTAATTGTAAAATAATCCAAGCCGCAAGGCAAAAAAATTCTCCGCAATTTACTTTTGAGGCAATTATCAGTACAGCTTAGATTTCGACAGGACTTCTCTTGCCTGCTATCAGTTTGTCGATAGCTGCTTCCAGTCGGCGTGACCTTGTTTCACCTCTTTTGGCATTGGAGATCCAGCTTACATACTCACTCTTATTGGTAGAGGATAATTTATCGTAAAAATGAGAAGCGATTTTACTTCTTTTCAATTCCTGGGCAAAGTCTTCCGGTGGATGAACGACATAATTCATATAGTCCACATCAACTAACGTTGAAGCCATTGCTACATTCGTTTGTCTCGATAACCTTGGAATGCGTTCTGCCTGTTTAAAACGTACTGCCGTCCACACATGATCAAGAGGTACATACTTTACTATTTCATAACCCGCTTCTGTAATACAATTCCAACTGCATTCGCGATTTAGTGTAGTGGCTATTTTAGAAGCGACTTTAGGATGTGCGACCCATAATTTTCCATCCTTGTGCAAGGCGGGCAGCACTTCATTGATAATACTTTTCAACTGACCTTCATTCACTGCAAAAACCAATGCAAAATCAATTTTTTTGATTTTCAGCAAGGGAGTAACATTTTTAGTAAATGCCAATTTGGTAAATTGTTTTTCTATGGAGGATGGTAGTCCTTGTATTAAAAGACTCTTTTCGTCCTTTAGCTGCAATTTTTCCAATAAAGTTTGTGACATGCGTATGATGTTTTTCGTGTGATGTTTTTATTAAATCTGCGTGAAGGCGGTGCGGGACTACAAAGGTAAAAAAACTAAACGGGACATGAAAATTCAATGCAGAAAATTTGCATTTTATTTCGATAATTTTAGAGAAAAGAATGGGAAAATGGTTGAATAGGTGTTAGAACGACAATTATTCCCGCGTTTTTCTTCTGATCCGGGAGTTTAGTGCCTTTTTAGCATGGTTTCAGGGCTTATAGTAGGTCAATGCATCCGGCATTTCTTCATTTAATTTCTCTATGCGCTTATCATCAATGGGATGGGTACTTAATATTTCCGGTGCTTTATTGCCCTCGGAAGCAGCTTTCATTCTTTGCCAAAAAGCAATTGCTTCCCTTGGATTATAACCCGCCATTGCTGCAAAACGCAGACCCAGCCGGTCTGCTTCATATTCCTGTTTGCGCGAGAAGGGCAGCAAGGCTCCTACATTTGAGCCTATTCCATATGCATTCATGAAAAGACTCTGCGTTTCTGTGGGCTGATTAACGACTGCTACCGATAATGCCACACCGCCCAATTGCTGCACCATTGCCTGGCTCATGCGTTCATTACCATGCCTTGCAAGAGCGTGGGTGATTTCATGTCCCAAAACAATGGCAAGAGCCGTTTCATTTTGTGTAATCGTCAGAAGCCCTGTATAAACAACAATCTTTCCTCCAGGCATACACCAGGCATTCACTTCTTTTGAATCCACCAGGTTATACTCCCATTTATATCCTTCCAGTTCTTTACTCAATCCCTGCTGAGTATAATATGTGGTAATAGCATTCGCAATCCGCTGTCCTACCCTGCGAACCATTTCAGCATCTTTATCGCCCGATGATTGGCTAACAACTTTATTTGCAGTCAGAAATTGTTTGTATTGTTGAGTAGCCATTGTCTGTATTTCTGATTCGGGATATAGAGACAATTGATTTCTGCCGGTGATAGCATTATGCGAACAACTGCATAACAGTCCAAAACTAAAAATCAAAAAGAATATTTTTTTCATGCCTTTGTCAGTTATTAAACATGAATGAGAATATTTTTATCAAAATAAAAATTATATCAGCAAATGCTGATAAGGCAAATTAAGTACTAATTAACTAATAGAATCAGCAAATATAAATCACAACATAGAACCAAAGAACGGTACAAATTTATTACAGATTGGAATAATTTCTTCTTATTGAGAATAAGTTTCCCTTCGATATATCTTTTGAGAGTGATATTATAAAAAAAATTAAGCAGCCTTTCGAAAAATATATGATTTATTTTTTATCGGGACCGATATTATGTCTGCGTTGCCGTCTTTTATCACGGTATTTGAGAATCGGCACTTTACTTTCACTGCCACGCAATAACCGGCTTATATTTTTTTGATGAGTGAGAATAACGAGTAATGCCACGGCAATTGCGAATGCTCTGTAGAGAGGTTCTTTCTCATTAAATATAAAAAGAATAAGCACTGCGAAAGCTACACTGGCTAAAATAGAACTGAGAGAAACAAAACGTGTAAGATATAAAACCAATAAAAAAACGCCTACACAACATACCGCCACCAGTGGTTGGATTGCGAGGATCATCCCAAATAAAGTAGCAACTCCTTTACCACCTCTGAAGTCGGCCCAGATTGGAAATATATGACCAACGACAGCAGCTAGTCCGAGACCTACCATTAAGTTGGTCCTGTCCCATTCATTGTGCAAATAATATGGAACAAAAATATACAGGCTTGTTGCTATGATTCCTTTTAATACATCTCCAACCATGACCAGCGTACCCCATTTGGCTCCCAAAACTCTGAAGGTATTTGTAGCGCCTGAATTACCACTACCATATTCACGTATATCAATTCCAAAAAAATACTTACTGATCCATACAGCAGTAGGAATTGAGCCTATCAGGTAGGCTAGCATTATAAATAATACTTCCTTCATTCAAATCAGGGTTCTAGTTGGAAATCAAAAATAATTAAAACTGACTACAAATCTGTTTATTATTTAGCTCTAAAAATCAGATTTCAATTGCAGACACAACCAATTTTCACGGTTGAGAGGAGAAGTATATAGTTTCAAATTGTTTTTTTCAGCCTCTCGTTCGAAATCCATCAAATCATGCTGCAAAAAACCGCTCACTATTAAAACGCCTCCGGGGGATAAATGTTGCCGTAATTCAGGGAGATTATGGATAATTATGTTCTTGTTGAGATTTGCGAGAATGATGTCAAAAACACTTGTTGATTGAGTAGAATCCCTTTTTTCCACGGTAATAATACGGGATTGATTCAAAATAATATTTTCAGATGCGTTTTTTATGCTCCATTCATCATTATCGATAGCAAGAACTTTCCGCGCGCCGCATTTTTCTGCCAGAATAGCAAGTATTCCGGTACCTGTTCCAAAATCCAACACTGTTTTTCCGGCAAAGTCGATATCACGCATTGATTGAATCATCATATAAGTAGTAGCATGGTGGCCCGTGCCAAAACTCATTTTAGGCGTGATGATGATATCATATTTTGTACCTGATACCGGAGGATGAAATTCAGCACGGATAGTGCAAAAATCATCAATCGAAACGGGTTGAAAATTTTTCTCCCATTCCAGATTCCAGTTTCTTTGAGCAATAATTTTTTTTGAAAAGGAAAATTCAGATGAGATGATATTATCAACCTCTCTTTCTTCGAATTTATTTTCTTCAATAAAAGCGTGTAGTAGATTTTCTTCTTCTTCAAAAGCATCAAAACCTATTTCACTTAATTCAGCAATCAATATTTCGGATTGCTCCTGTGTTACCGGAGATATGGAAAGCTGAATATAATTCATATCAGAAAAATGTGCGGATATGCGAATGTGCAGATGTGCGAATGTGCGAATGTGCAGATGTGCGAATTCTTTAATGCAGATTGCGTAAAAGAATTCGCACATCTGCACATTCGCACATTCGCACATTCGCACATTAAATTATGATTCTGATTCTTGTCCCTGGGGTCTGCCCTCTGGTTTTGGCATCAATACTTTGCGGCTTAATTTAAATTTGCCCGTTTTGTGATCAACGCCGATCAATTTAACCTTTACCATATCTCCATCTTTCAACACACCTTCCATTGTTTCAAGCCTCTTCCAACTCACTTCACTGATATGTAACAACCCTTGTTTGCCCGGCAGGAATTCTACAAACGCACCATAAGGCATAACCGATTTTACTTTTGACTCGTACACTGATCCTACTTCGGGTACAGCAACGATTCCTTTGATCCATGCTACCGCTTTATCCAGACCTTCTTTTGCCGGACTGAAAATGCTTACTTCGCCATAGTTACCTACTTCCTCAATATTGACAGTAGCTCCTGTTTCGCGTTGTATTTCCTGTATTATTTTACCTCCCGGCCCGATCACTGCACCAATAAATTCTTTATCAATAAACAATTTCTCCATCCTTGGTGCATGGGGTTTCACTTCTTCCCGCGCTGCCGGCATACAATTGTACATTGCGTCGAGGATAAACAGGCGACCCCGACGTGCCTGCTCAAGTGCTTCCCGCATAGTATCCATGCTTAGTCCATCTACTTTAATATCCATTTGAACACCACAAATACCATCACGCGTGCCCGTTACTTTAAAATCCATATCACCCAAATGATCTTCATCACCCAATATATCGGTTAATATGGCATACTTGCCGTCGTCAGAACGGGTAATCAGACCCATTGCCACACCGCCAACATGTTTTGCAACAGGGACGCCTGCATCCATTAATGCCAGTGAACCAGCACATACTGTCGCCATCGATGATGAACCATTTGATTCAAGAATATCGCTCACTATGCGAACCGTATAAGGGTAATCTTTGCCTGGCATCATTTGCCTGAGTGACCTCATGGCCAACGCACCATGTCCAACTTCTCGCCTTCCCGGACCTCTCATCATTTTCACTTCACCAGTAGAAAAAGGCGGAAAATTATAATGCAAAATGAATTTTGTATAATCTGATTTGGCTGCGCTTTCAACAAGCAATTCATCTAACGGAGTTCCTAATGTAACGGTTGTTAGTGATTGCGTTTCGCCTCTCGTAAACAATGCAGAACCATGTGGCGTCGGCAGCGGATCTGTTTCCATGGAAAGTGTGCGCACGTGATCAAGACCGCGACCATCCAAACGGATACGTTCATCAACAATCATATTGCGAACCACTTCCCATTTTAAATCTTCATAATATTTTTTAGCTAATCTTTTATCTATATCGGCAACATCTTCACCAAGGCTCGCGATTAATTCTTCTTTCAGTTTGTCGAACGCAGCACTACGTTCATGCTTGCTGCTCCCTGCTTTTGAAATCTGGTACACCCTGCCTTTTGCAAAAGAGATGACTTTTTGTTGCAGCTCTTCATTCTGCTCTGGTTTTTTATAATCTCTTTTACCCGCAACACCTATTTTTGATCTCAATTCCTCCTGTGCTTTGATCTGTATGCGAATGGCATCGTGCGCAAGTTGCAGCGCATTCACCAAATCTTCTTCACTGCATTCACCCGCTTGACCTTCTACCATCATCAGATTTTTTTCTGTGGCGGCAATCATGAATTCAAGGTCAGAGTTTTCCAGGTCGGACCGGGTTGGATTAACGATCATCTTTCCATTTATTCTTCCAATTCTCACTTCACTGATTATCTCTTTAATGGGAATATCCGAAACAGCCAATGCCGCAGAAGCAGCTAAGCACGCCAAAGCATCCGGCATCACTTCTGTATCGCTTGAAACAAGGCTGATGAGCACCTGCACTTCGCATAAATAATCTTCCGGAAACAGTGGTCTCAAAGCGCGATCCACTAAACGACTGGTCAATATTTCATAATCATTCAATCTCGCTTCACGTTTAAAAAAAGATCCGGGAATACGTCCGGCTGAAGCAAATTTTTCCTGGTAATCTACAGATAAGGGGAAAAAATCCTGTCCCTCCTTGGCTTCTTTATTGGCAACTACTGTTGCAAGTACAATACAATTTCCCTGGCGAACGGTGACAGATCCGTCGGCCTGGCGTGCGAGTTTACCTGTTTCAATGGTTATTATTTGTCCATCACCGATACTGAAACTAACATTAATAGGCTGTGAAAGCATAAGCAATTCTTTTAAAAATCATGAATTGCGGGAACGGTAGCAATTCATAATAAAGTTTACAATTGATTGAACTAAAAATTTTTTTGCGTAGCAAAAAACTATTCCCAACCAGGGTAATAGTTGGGAATAGTTTTTATATTAAATAACATAAGTAGGTTATTTTCTAAGCCCGATTTTTTCAATCAGTTTGCGGTAATCCTGGAGGTTATGTTTACTTAAGTAAGTCAATAAACGTTTTCTTTTACCAACCAGTTGCATTAAACCGCGATGAGTGGAAAAATCTTTTTTATTAGCCTGAAGGTGTTCAGAAATCCGGTTGATACGCTCTGTTAGCAAAGCGATCTGGCCTTCAATAGAACCGGTATTAGCAGACTTACCACCAAAATCCGTAAAAAAACTTGCTCTTTTTTCTTTTGTCAAATAAGGCATCTCAATTTTTTTTTAAAACGCATCCAAATATTATTCTTCTAATTTCGGCGCAAAAATAGCGAATTATTTTAATAATCTGCCGTTTTTTTAAATGAATTAGCTTTACATTGAATAGTCCGAAAGGCAGTAAAACCAAACTATTAAGAAGGTTTTCATCCCGGTATTCGGTCCAATAAACGACTTGTTATGAAAATTGTTCATATTGTCGGCAACAGGCCCCAATTTATTAAACTGGCTTTATTGCATAAGGCATTGCAAAAAAAAAATATTGACAATGTTATCCTGCATTCGGGCCAGCATTTTGATAAGAATATGTCGGATATTTTTTTTGATCAACTACATATCCCCTTACCGGATTATAGTTTGGGAATTAACCATTTGACCCATAATGAAATGATTGGCAAAATGTTAATGGGAATTGACGGGATATTAAACATTGAAAAACCATCTTCGGTTATCGTTTATGGAGATACCAATACAACGCTTGCTGGCGCACTGAGTGCTAAAAAGAGGAATATACCCGTTGCGCATATCGAAGCCGGAGTTAGAACGACAGACGAAACGATGCCTGAGGAATCGAATCGCTATATTACTGACCGGATTTCTACCCTGAATTTCTGCTGCACAGATACCGGTGTAGATAATTTGAAGAAGGAAGGCTATTTCTCAGGAGCTATTCACTCCGGGGTTTATAACAGTGGCGACCTGATGCTGGATGCAAGCATGTGTTTTAAAAACATTGCTTTGCAGCAGGCAAAATTACCGGGCGAAATCGATTTACAGAAGCCATTTGTTTTGACCACCATACACCGGGCAGAAAATACAGAAAACATAACCAGCCTGCAAAATATTATCGTAGCCTTAAACAATATTCATCAACATACTCCTGTTATTTTTCCCATGCATCCAAAAACAAAGGCACTTATCAGTCAATATAGGACACCAGTAGTGTTCACAACACTGGACGCATTGGGATACCTGGATTTACTCGCACTGACACAAAATTGTAAATCTGTGATTACAGACAGTGGCGGGTTATCCCGGGAAGCTTTCTTTTTTAAAAAGCCAACATTGGTGCTGATGAAATATCCTTTCTGGCCCGAAATATTCATTCACGGTAATTGCCTGCAATCAAAATCAATTACTGAGGAAATTGTCATGAAATATCAATTGCTGCTCGCGACAGATAAATCATTTAAGGTCGATGTATTCGGAAATGGGAAAGCTGCTGAAAATATCAGCGATATTATTCTTTCAGCATTTTAATTTTATATTTTTCAAGTGCAGCATAAATTGAAAAAATGGCAAAACGGATTGTGGTAACAGTCATATCGGACCTGGTTACTGACCAACGAGTGCACAAAGTGTGTCAGACTTTGCATGATAATGGCTTTGAGATTTTTTTAATCGGCGCAAAGAAAAAAAACAGCCTGTTATTGGATAAAAGGGATTATGAAGCAAGACGAATCCCTTTGTTGTTTCAAAAAAAAATATTTTTTTTCGCAGAATTCAATATGAGATTATTTCTGAGGTTGCTTTTTATCAAGGCCGATATTTTTCTGGGCAATGACCTGGACGTAATGCCTGCAACTTATTTCGCAGCAAAATTCAGAGGAAAAAAAATAGTGTATGATACTCATGAATATTATATGGCCATGGCGGGTCTTGACAACAAAGTGATCAGAAAAAAAATATGGAAATCCATAGAATCTTATATCTTTCCGCGTTTGCAGCACATTTATACCATTTCAGATTCATTTTGCGATTTGTACTGGAAAGATTATAAAAAAGAATTAAAAACCGTAAGAAATGTACCTTATCTGAATGATAGAAGTACCGGGGCCGACCCTGATCTGATAAGAAAGATCAACGCAGTCATTCCACGAGACAAAAATTTGTTGATTTTCCAGGGAGCCGGCATTAATCCTCACAGGGGAGCAGAAGAACTTATACTAGCGATGAAATATCTCGATCCGAAAAAATATCATTTACTTCTTGTTGGCGGAGGAGATATTTTTTCGTTGATAGAAAGTATGGTTCATCAACATCAGTTGCAGGAAATCATTACGGTTATACCAAGAGTCCCATTTGCAGTATTGCGTCATATTACCAGACAAGCTCAGCTTGGCCTTTCATTGGACAAATCTGAGAACCTGAATCACCGTTTTGGATTACCGAATAAAATTTTCGATTACCTGCATGCTGGTTTGCCAGTGCTGGTGAGCCGTCTTGTGGAACTCGAAAAAATTGTAAATTTTTACCAGGTAGGTACATTTATCGATAACCATGAACCTAAACATATTGCCTCCCGCATTGAAAGCATATTTGATGATGTTGAGCGTATGAAAATGTGGAAAGAAAATACTGAGAAAGCCCGTAAAGAGCTAAACTGGGAAAATGAAAGCAAAATAGTTTTGGAAATCTTTAAACAAGTAGCAGCCGAAACGGTTAATTAAACAGATGGAAACAAAACATCTGCATATTATTTGTCACGATGTTCCTTACCCGCCGGATTATGGTGGTGTATACGATCTTTTTTATAAAATTAAAATGCTTTCTGCAAATGGCGTCCATATCCATTTGCATTGTTTTGAATATGGTCGCGGTGAGCAGCAGGAATTAAACAAGTACTGCCTGGAAGTAAAATATTATTCCAGGAAGCAGGGTCATAAAGGCTTCTCTCATAAATTGCCATATATCGTTTGTTCACGTTCCAATTATGAATTGCTTGATGATTTATTACTGGATGATTTTCCAATTCTTGCCGAAGGTATACATTGTTCTTATTTGCTCAATGATCGTCGGTTCAATGAAAGAAAAATAATTTTGCGATTGCATAATGTAGAATGGCTTTATTATAAGCAACTCTATCAATCTTCTTCTTCTTTTTTCAAAAAAATTTATTACCTGCATGAAAGTAAAATATTAAAACACTATGAACAAAATATTGCAGACAAGGCCATGATAATTGCCGTAAGTGAACAGGACGCTGATTTTTACAGGGAAGAATTCTGCGCAAAGAATATAGTTTATTTACCGGTTTTCCTTCCATTCATACAAATCATGTCTCAAAAAGGAAGGGGTTGCTATTGTCTGTATCATGGTAATTTATCTGTTGCAGAAAATGAAAAAACAGTCATGTGGCTCTTAGAAGAAGTTTTCAATGATCTTCAATTGCCGCTGGTAATAGCAGGGAAAAAGCCATCCGCACATTTAGAAAGAATTATTCAACAGTATGCGCATACATGCCTTGTAGCGAATCCATCCGAAGAAGAAATGCAGGATATCATTGCAAAGGCACAGGTTCATGTGTTGCCTTCTTTTAATCGCACTGGAATAAAATTAAAATTGCTGAACGCTCTGTTTAATGGCAGGCACTGTGTGGTTAACGAAGAAGCGGTTAAAAACACAGGGTTGGAAAATATTTGTCATATTTGTTCAAACCCGCAATCATTTAAAAAAACCATTTCAGAAATATATCATTGCCCATTTGAAGAGGAAGAAATAGAAAGGAGAAAAAATATTTTACTGAGCCATTATGACAATGAAAAAAATGTGCTGCAACTCATTCAATGGATATGGTAGCATTGTCCGATACCCGTGCTTTTTCCGTACGAAGTGTTCTTGCAGGAAATTTATTTACTACTCTGTAATCATGTGTCGCCATAATGACTGTGGTTCCGTAATCTCTTGATATCTGGAAAAGCAGTTGCATGATTTCATCGGCCGTTTCAGGATCCAGGTTTCCTGTAGGTTCATCTGCTAAAATCAATTTGGGAGAATTCAGCAAGGCCCTTGCAATATCCACGCGTTGCTGTTCACCACCACTCATTTCGAAAGGCATCTTGAATCCTTTTGATTTAAGGCCTACTTTATCCAATACATCGGCAATTTTTTCATTCATTAATTTTTCATGTTTCCAGCCGGTGGCCTTTAACACGAATTTGAGATTATCAGTAACATTACGATCGGTAAGCAGCTGGAAATCCTGAAAAACCACACCCAGGTTTCTTCGCAGGTATGGCACTTTTTTCCAGGTCATTTCTTTTAAATTAAACCCTACTACCAGGCCCTCGCCTTCTTTCAGTGGAAGATCGCCGTACAGGGTTTTCAGCAGACTCGATTTACCAGTGCCTGTTTTTCCTACCAGGTATACAAATTCGGATTTGTTAACCGAAATATTCACGTCTCCGAGTATGAGTGTATTACTCTGATATATATTGGCCTGTTTCAATTCAGCGATAACTTCTGCCATAAAAGAATATTAGAAATCAATGGTTAGATGAACAAAAATAAGAAATCCTTCCGTAGTTCGGCTGTGCACATTCGCACCCGCTTGCGCTGAAGCTACGGCGGGCAAGCATCAACTAAATCTTTCTACAGCAAAAGCTGTCATATCAATACTATTGGGTCTGTCATGCACGATTTCATCTACCAGTTTACCAGTGCCTGCTCCAAGGCTTAAGCCCAACATAGAATGCCCTGTGGCTATAATTACGTTCCTGTATTTTTTTATTCTTCCGATATATGGCAGTCCGTCGGCTGAGCAGGGGCGATAACCATACCAAACTTTATCCTGCGCAGGCATGGGGATATCAAATTCCGGGAAATACCTTTTCACTGCGTTGAGAATACCTGTTACTCTTTTCATTCGTGGAGCTGTTTGAGTGGAAGTAATTTCCATGGTACCTCCAAAACGGATCTTGTTACCATCCATTGGTGTGATCGCTACACGTCCTTCCATCAAAACCGCAGGATGATTCAAATGGTAAGGTGAATCTTCTAACGTAATAGAATACCCGCGCCCGGGAACGAGTGGGAGTCTTGTATCCAATAAAGAAGCAACCTCCCTGCTCCATGAGCCTGCAGCCACAATAATTTCATCCGCTTCGAATGCATTATCAGTGGTTATGATTTTTTTTATGACTCCATTTCCATATTCAAATCGCTTCACTTCCTGGTTTGGAACCAGGCAAACATTATTCCTTTTTAAATGATCAATCAGCGACTTCATCAGCTGATTGGGATACAAATGTGAATCGCATTTAAAAAAGATGGCACCGAGTGCCTTCAGCTTTACATGCGGCTCCATGCCTTGCAAAGTATCCTTATCCAACATGGTTGCATCCAGGCCAAGTTCATGCGCTTTTTCGACAGTATGCCGGGCATGCTCAGCTTTGGCTTCAGTTTGAAATATTTCCAACAAACCTTTATGCTCATACGCAAAATTAAAATCAGGTAATTTAGTCCATGATTCATATTCGTGCTGGCTAAACAAAGCAATATCCCGAAGGGGAATGGCTGCAATTTCAACCTGCCTGCTGGTTGCACTTTTTATAAACTGAATTCCCCATTCTATTAATGGCCAATGTAGTCTCGGCTGAACATAAAAAGGACTTGCGGAATTGAACATCCATTTCAATCCCTGTCTTACAATACCCGGTGTTGCCAAAGGAATAAAGTGGCTGGGGCAAACATAACCGGCATTGCCATACGAGCAATTATCAAGGAAATCATTTTTGTCGAGAACCGTTACTTTACAGCCCGATTGCTGCAGGTAAAAAGCCGAGCTCAACCCTACAATTCCTCCTCCGATGATGATTACATTTTTCATAACTGCTGCAATAATAATATGAAAATGTGAAACCCTGGTGGAGCGATCAGATGAGACGGTCAGGCCGGGTCAGCCGGCTTATAAAAAAAGCAGTTGTACAAAGTTTTAAACCAAAAAATAATTTGTTGTGTGATTGTTTTGCGTATGATGCGCAGATCGAGCAGGAAATTGGCGTTGCGCAAATAAAATGCATCCCATTGATACCGTCCGAAAATACGCTCTATATCGGGTGCAGGTCCTGAAAAACCCCTTACCTGGGCCAATCCTGTAATGCCAGGCCTGACCAGGCTTCTGAAATCATATCCTTTTATCAAAGAAGAAAACCTGGTATGATCAGCATGCATATGCGGCCTTGGTCCAACGATGCTCATATCACCCATCAGTACATTAAAAAATTGCGGAAGCTCATCGAGATTGGATCGGCGGAGAATATTACCGATGAAAGTTATTCTCTTGTCATGGGGTAAAGCCTGGAGTCTGTCTGCATCACTGTTTAGAATCATTGTACGGAACTTATAACATATAAATACAGAACCTCGCTTCCCTACTCTTTTCTGAAAAAAGAATACCGGTCCTCCTGAATCAATAATAATCAACAGGGCTATTATCGGCGCAAGCCAACTCAATACGGCAACGATAAAAATAAATGAGATGACAATATCAAATATTCTCTTCAAGGCAAAATATTGCGATTTATCATCAAGATCAAAATCGGGCTTTTTTTCCCCTTTGCGCGCCGCAATTTCTTTCCTCAAAAAAACAGGATCTGAATTCATATTCATCCGGGTAATGCTTTTATTAACGTTCTATTCACTTTCCGGATTCCTGAACACTGAAAAAGACCGGAAAAAGCAACCTTTTAAAAAAAATGATTGTACTGATTATACAGCATACGAATCCGGTTCTGTGGTAGTTGCTTATTCTACTTATATAACAACAAAAGAATTAATGAAAGTGAAATTAAAAACCAGCATTCTAAAAGTATTGGCCTATTTCGACATCTTCGATTATCCTGTTTCAAAAGAAGAAATTTATCTTTTTTTAGACAGAACAATAGATGGAGATGATTTAAGAACCGGCCTGATGCAATTGGTCATTGAAGGACATATTTTTAAATTCAATGAATTTTATACATTGAAAAATGACCAGGAACTGTTGAAAAAAAGAATAAAAGAAAATGCCAATGCCCAGTACCTGTTGCTAACTGCACATCGCATTTCTAAATTTCTTTTCAGGTTCCCTTATATTAAAGGAATTGGTATTTCCGGATCCTTGTCTAAAAATGTTGCCAATGAACAATCAGACATCGATTATTTCATCATCACCAAATCAAACAGGTTATGGATCGCCAGAACGATCATGCACATATTTAAAAAATTCACTTTCCTTACTGGTCATCAACACTGGTATTGCATGAATTATTATGTAGATGAAGACGGGATGCAGATTGAAGAAAAAAATATATTCACTGCTACGGAACTGGTAACATTGCTGCCGGTATGTGGAAACGGGACCATGCAAAGATTTTTTAAAGTAAATGATTGGGCGAAGGTTTATTTCCCGAATTATCCTCTGCAGCCATCTAATCAACCCAATAAATCATTCCGCACGGGGATGAAAAAAATGATAGAGTTTTTATTAAACAATAAATTCGGTGACTGGCTGGATAACTATTTAATGAAACTTACTACCAGCCGGTGGAAAGCAAAAGAAAAAAATAAAAAGCTTAATATCAAAGGAAACAGGATGGGATTAAAAACGGATAAACATTATTGCAAACCCAATCCTGTTTACTTCCAGGAAAAAATATTATTGCTTTATAACAACAGGCTGAACGAATGGGAGAAAAAATGGAATGAAAAAATCGAGCAGGAACAATCAATATTTTTTTCTTAGAGAAAGAATATAATAATCGCCGATGGATTTCCATGGCCATTTGCTTTTTAATTTATCTTCCTTAGTTTTTAACCACCGGTAAGTTCGCGGATGTTTTTCAGCGAATTGATCAATATATGATGGAGGAACGATTGCGCATAGACCTTCATGGCCAACGACGTCAAAAGAATCTTTCAATCGATCTATAATATATGAAGGATCATAATACCAGCATTTGAAATATTCACCTTCAATATGGGCCTGCACACCCTTCTTACTAAAAAATCTTCTGAAAGCTGTTTTGAAATTCCCTTTTAATGCTAAAAGGGTTTCCCATAAACAAAATGAAGGAAGTA
>Ga0137407_10000490_pt1 | contig 26616 bp, 21 predicted proteins | sample CZOMad2_2_16fung_FD_108410 | JGI IMG/M metagenome (GOLD analysis project Ga0137407, IMG submission 108410) | Vadose zone soil fungal communities from Angelo Coast Range Reserve, California, USA - CZOMad2_2_16fungal (Illumina Assembly) | ecosystem: Environmental > Terrestrial > Soil > Vadose... | reverse complement strand
TATTTTTTCGCACATTCGTCACACTGAATAAACAGAAGATGGCAACCATCATTCCGGCAATTGGTATGTGTATCGGCGGGCTCGCCGCATTGATGGCAATGAGCAAGAATATCATCAGTTACCCGCTCACCGAGGCGGTCATCGAACACAAAATTTTTCCCTTTGAATTTATTGGATAATTTTTTTTCTTTTACAGTATTGGCATAGTGGATGATACCACCTTCCAGGTGAAATACATTTTGAAACCCATGATGCAACATATATGCACTGGCTTTTTCACAACGGATACCGCCGGTGCAGTACATGATAATATTTTTTTCCTTATTCTCCTTCATCATCTCAACAGCCATAGGTAACTGCTCGCGGAAAGTATCGCTTGGCACTTCTATCGCTTTGTCGAACCGGCCTACTTCATATTCATAGTGGTTGCGCATATCCACCACGATGGTACCAGGGTCCTCTGTGAGCTTGTTAAACTCTTCTGCATTTACATATTTTCCACGATTGCGCATGTCAAATGAAGGATCTCCGATTCCATCAGCAACAATTTTATCCCGCACCTTGATTTTTAATACCCAGAATGATTTACCGTCGTCTGCAACAGCTATGTTCAAACGAAGATTATGCAACGGTTCAATGCTGTTGAGATAATTTTTGAAATCTTCAAACAGAGAAGCAGGTATACTTACCTGCGCATTGATACCTTCATATGCAATATAGATTCGTCCAAAAACATGCAGCGCATGGAGGGCAGTATATAATTGATCACGAAAATGTTTGGGATCTTCTATATGAAAATACCGGTAGAAAGATACTGTAGTACGAGGTTCCTTTTCCTGGTATAATCTTTCCTTCAGCTCTTTTTGCGAGATGCGGTTATGTAATGTTGCCATATCATTGAAATTTGAAGCGGGATCAGGCTGATCTTCTATCAGCCGTTACCGTAAGGACACTTACAGCGTGAACCAAATTTCTAAAGCGGCAAAGATAAGAACTTCTGATTGATTCGTGATGGACTTGAATTCAAAGTCACTCGGATTAAACTGATTTACTATGTGGGTTTCCCGATAATAAATAAAATGCCAATAAATGTTTTGTGAATCTCTATAAGATCTCACATAGTAAATCAGTTTAATCCGAGTGACTTTGAATTCAAGTCCATCACGAATCAATCAGAAGTTCAATTCAACTGTATCTGTGGATTGCCTCCGCTTGCACTTGCATTAGCAAAGGCTCCTCCGAGTAATCCGCCAAAACCAATACGCAATGTTATCTGACCCGCATTACCATTCAGGTAAGCGCCTACAACATCTACACGCACCAGTTTAAAAATATTTTCCAATCCCCCGAAAATTTCTACGTAGTTATTATTGCGATTTACATAAAAAGCATTCGAACCTGCCACCAGGTTCCATTTCAGTCTTCTGAACAAAGGGATTTTATTGGTGAGCAAACCATTAAAATGATGTTCAATATGACCAACAGCATAGAAGGCAGCAATTGTACTGTTAGCATAATATGGTGCTATCTGAAAACTATTGAGGTATTGACTGGCAAAAATTACCTGGTTGCCATTGAAATGCTGGTAATCCTGTACATATACATTTTTTGTGTTGAAAAATCCGCCAATGCTAAACCGGTATTTCAATAATCCGCGAAGTTTAAAATTCAGATCATCCCAAACCGAAAAACTCCATTTATCGAAATTGACATCGCTTCCAAAAATATTTTCGAAACCTTTCTGATAAGATAATGCAAGTGTCGGGTATTTGGAGCCGATTGGAATTTTATTGCGAGGGAATTCGATATAACGTTGGCCAGGTTTATATTGTATTTGCATGCCTGCAATAAATGCCTGGTGTCTCACGAACTGTGTTCCTATTTTTTCATAAGGATAATTCGGTGTGAACGCTTTGTTCTTGTTTCCAAAAAAAGAATAATCCGTTGTGTTATTGATAGGCAGCCGATCCTCGAATAAAAGGTCGCCGCTGATGCGCAGTCCATTATCAAACCTGTTGCTGTAAGTAATCGCCCCAAAATAGTTCTCATATATCTTCATAAAATTATCCCGGAAAAAAAGTGTGTAGATTTCATTCATGAGCGGTGAAATCGGATTTTCTTTGTTGAACTGGCTCACTCTTTTTCCGCCGGAAAATGTCCAGGCCGACCGGTTAGCAGATCCGCCGTCCATATCCCATTCAAAAGTTCTTTTTGAAAATGCCAATGTGCCCCAGGCATTCAGGTGTGTATTGTTGAACCCATAACGGATATGTGGCGTAAAACTGAAACGCTCTTTCGATTCCGGGAATGATTTGGTAATGGTAGCTTCTATATTGGCGACGACACCTTCCACCGTATTGTATTGCACATTTTTTAAAAGTGGCTGCCATGTATAAGATAAGGGCCGCACCGGGTCAAAATTCGAACGTTCAAACCCATTCCATAATACATTCATAACGGTAATGCGCGCCTGCTTTTTGCGAAGGGAATCAATCACTCTCCTGGAACGGGAAGAATCACCCTGTGTTTTAAAAAGACTGTCTTTTGTTTTATAATCTCTGGATTCTTCCGGCTCAAGTTGAACCGGGCGGACAGAATCCCAATACAGTTTTGTTTTCTTGTTAACCGCAGTATCATATTTTATAATGACGTTGTTGAAATATTTTTTCCTGAACTGCGGCACGGTATCGTATTTACTATACACATTCAGGAAACTACCGGTTGCATCGATGCCGAATTTATTAAATGTGAAATATACTATCTGGTCCTTGGTGCGCCAGATATCGGGTGAAATAGGGACATGAATCTGCCTGATGGTAAGCGTATCGACGATTTCCAATTGTGATTCTTTGACCAGGTAAAGATCAAGGCTATGAATCCGCCAATCGCTATCTGTAATATTGATTGTCCCGGTGAATAATGGCTCAAATTTCCGGCGTGGGATTACCTGGATTTTATTGATCTCTTTTCCATCCTCAATAAACGATCCGAGGTATTTATAATGGTAATAGTTCAACGCGCCTTCTGCGATCGGTGAAACAAAACCACGTGGGTTGATCTGGGTGATGAAAATATTTACATTGTTATTATAAAAATTAACGAATGTGGGGAAATTGAACCCGAACCCGTTGGTTCCGCTTTCCCGCCCTGAAACCACCTCCATTTTTATCTTGTCAGGTTTTTTAAAAGCGATCTTTGTCAGCGATTCGGACAAATAAATAACGCCTTTACCAACGGAATCAACACCCATCGTTTTACGGTCCTCATCAGCCATTTTTTTTCCCATTATTTTGGATGGAAGCTTTCGTGTCTTGATCAGGGTTTTGATATAAGCCTCGCAGGTAAATGAATCCAACGGCTCCTCGTAATCTTTTCTTTTTTTAATGGCATGTCGTATGATTTCATATGCAGGGTCTTCTGCATCCGGACGCACTACAATTTCTTTCATCGTGGTACGCTGCAGCGGCAGGTGGAAATCCAGGGTTGCTGGTTCGCCGGTCACTGTAATTTTTTTCTCCTGCCGCGTATAGCCGACATACTGGCAAACGATGGTATACACGCCCTCTTCGAGGTCCAGGAAATATTTTCCCTGGTTATTGGTGGTAGTTCCCTTGGTAGTTCCTTTAACGAATACCGAAGCGTAGGGAAGAATATTATTCTTATCGTCCGTAACCACGCCAGATATTTTACCGGCATGCACAAAGAAAAATTGAAAAAGGGCAAAAAAACCAAGCAGTAGTATCCGATACATCACAGATATTTAATAAAAACGAATATACGAATGATGTAAGAGAAGGAGTTGCTTTAGCAGCAGCTTTCACACTTATTTTGCAACAGGCCGGAGTGGTGATGAGCGAGTGGTGAATGGCTAGTGGCTAGTGGGCATACTAACCACTAACCACTAACCACTAGCCACTCACCACTCGCTATTTGCCACTCGCTTTTTCGAGCAACCTAAGATCCGGCTGGGCGTATTTGTATACCTTAAAATAAATTGTTGTTTTTGTTTGATGAACGCCAGCAATTTTTGATATATCATTTACGAATTGAACGAGATGATCGTTGTCGCGGCACATCACATCTACCTCCAGGTCATAATCGCCGGAAGTCATAGCGAGAAAACTAACTTCCGGAAGTTTTACAATGCGTTGCGCTACTTTTTCTTTTAAAGTTGCAGGTCTTACATATACCGCGATATGCGCATAGGATCGAAAGCCGACTTTTTCCGGTGTTACGCGTCCAATGATATTTACCGTGCCGTCTTTGATCATCTTATTAAATCTCGTTCGTATGGTACCGATAGAGACTTTTAATTTTTTGGCAATGATGGTAAATGACATCCGTCCATCTTTTTGCAAACAGGACAGGATGGCGAAATCCAGTCGATCCAATTGTATTTTATCAGGCTTCATAAGCGTTAATCAATAAACATCAAAATAAATGAAAATATTTCTTTATTATGACTACGGAATTAATTATTTTTATTTTATGATCTAAAAACTGCAAAATTTGCAGTAATAAAAATTAAGCCATGCAATACGCAGCAGTGCAGAATTATATCAACGGGCAATTCAAAGCCGCATCGCCGGGTAGAACACTGGATGTAATTTCTCCCCTGGATGGTGAATTGCTTTCAGTAGTTCCCCTTTCTCCTGCAAAAGATTTAGAGGATGCGGTCAAAGCGGCAAAAGCTGCTTTCCCTTCATGGAGCAAAATGCCGATCAAAGAAAGGGTGCAGGTTTTTTTCCGCTATAAATATCTACTCGAAAAAAATATTCAGGAACTGGCCGCCTTGATCAGCCGGGAAAATGGCAAGACCATCAACGAGTCTGTTGCAGAAATTGAAAAGTCAATTGAACTCACGGAATTTGCCTGTTCTCTTCCGCAATTGGTAACAGGTGAAGTGCTTGAAGTGAGCAAAGGTATTGAGTGCAGAACAGAACGTGTGGCACTGGGTGTTGTTGCATCCATCGTTCCATTTAATTTCCCGAGTATGGTTCCCAACTGGACCATACCCAATGCGATTGCACTTGGCAATTGCATGATCATCAAACCTTCTGAAAAAGTTCCTTTGAGCGTTGCCAGGCTCGCGCAATTATTGAAAGAAGCAGGGTTGCCGGATGGTGTATTCAATATTGTAAATGGTGACCGGGAAATCGTGGAAGCAATTTGCGATCATCCGGGAATTGAAGCGGTTTCTTTTGTCGGTTCTACTAAAGTGGCCAAAATGGTATACCAGCGCGCAACACAACATTTCAAAAGATGTCTTGCCTTGGGCGGCGCAAAAAATCACCTGTTGATATTGGCTGATGCAAAAACAGAAATGACTGCACAAAATGTGGTCGCATCCATGAGCGGTTGTGCAGGACAGCGTTGCATGGCTGCATCTGCGATGATCGGCGTTGGAGCCGTGGATCATATCGTGGAAAAGATCTGTGACGAAGCGAGGAAAATCATTCCGGGTAAAACACTTGGTGCTGTAATCAGCAAAGAAGCAAAAGAAAGAATTGAAAGGTATATCACGGAAGCAGAACAACAGGGCGCAAAAATTTTGGTTGATGGCCGTCATGCTGAAGTGGAAGGCAAAAAGAATGGCACTTATGTCGGCCCTACAGTAATTGATTTTGTCAAACCCGATATGGCTATTGCGAAAGAAGAAATATTCGGTCCTGTAATCAGCATCATGCGAACGGATACACTGGATGAAGCATTAGCGATCGAAAATGCAAATCCTTATGGTAATGCCGCAAGCGTATTCACTCAGAATGGTGGTTATGCACGTTATGTAATGGAAAAAGCGAGTGCAGGTATGATCGGGGTTAATGTAGGTGTACCTGTGCCACGTGAACCGTTTTCATTTGGCGGATGGAATGAAAGCAGGTTTGGTGTAGGAGACATCACAGGAAAAAGTTCTATTGAATTCTGGACCAAGCTGAAAAAAAGTACGATCAAATGGAATCCCGAGGCGGGGATAAATTGGATGAGCTGAGTCTGAACCGGGATTTTACAGTTATTCAAAAAACATTTTATGTCAACAATATTCGCTCAATCCGAAGCAAAACAAATCATCCGGGATAATCTCGACTATACTTTATTTTCCTGGAGCAAACAGAAAGACCTGCATCCGATTGCTGTAAAATATGGCGAGGGGGTTTACCTGTATGATTATGATGGCAAACAGTATATTGATTTTTCATCGGGATTGATGAATGTAAATATCGGGCATGGTAACCAGCGGGTAACCGACGCCGTTACAAAACAAATGCAGGAAGTCAGTTATATCACCCCGGGTTGTGTAACGAAGGTGAGGGGTGAATTGGGGAAAAAACTGGCGCAGATAACTCCCAAAGGTCTAACAAAGAGTTTATTTACTGTTGGTGGTGCAGAGGCGATTGAAAATGCGATCAAGCTTGCAAGATTATATACCGGCAGGCATAAGATCATTGCGCGTTATCGTGCTTTCCATGGTGCATCTTATGGCGCTATGACGGCCGGTGGTGATCCGAGAAAGCTGGAATCGGATGCACAGCAGATACCGAATATCATTCATGTGGAAGATCCTTATTGCTATCGCTGTCCCTGGGGAAAAGAAATCAATTCATGTTCGAGAGAATGTGTAAGTCATGTAGAGCGGGTGATCGCATTTGAGGGACCGGAAAATATTGCAGCGATCCTGATGGAAGGCGAAAGCGGTTCTTCGGGTTGTATCAAATATCCACCTGATTATCTCCAAAAAATAAGAGCGCTTTGCGATAAGCACGGCATTCTGCTGATCGCCGACGAAGTGATGAGTGGGTTCGGCAGAACCGGGAAATGGTTTGCCACCGAACATCGGCAGGTAGTTCCGGATATGATTGCCACTGCCAAAGGAATTACTGCGGGTTATCTTCCTTTGGGCGCATTGATCGTAAGCGATGCTATTGCTTCGCATTTTGATGATAAGATATTGTGGGCGGGGTTGACTTATTCCGCACATCCTGTTTGTTGTGCAGCTGCAATAGAAGTGCTGAAAATTTATGAAGATGAGAACCTGATTGAAAACGCAGCAATCATGGGCAGTTATATCGGGAAAAAAATGGAAGCGTTGATAAAGAAACATTCATCCATCGGCGATTTCAGGAACACGGGCCTGCTCGGATGCATCGAGCTTGTAAAAAACCGTGAAAACAAAGAACCGATGGCGCCTTTCAATGCGAAAGCCGATGAAATGACGATCATGAATAAAGTAGCTGCGAAATTAAAAGAACTGGGCATGTATACTTTCGTGCGCTGGAATTATATTTTCATCGCTCCGCCTTTATGCATTACCACGGAAGAGGTTGACAAAGGTTTGTCCATGATCAGTGAAGCGCTGTCGATCGCAGACCAATATGTATATGCATGAAAATCTTCTGCTGTATGCGAATGAACTTTTCCAAAGTCCAAAACTTTTCCAAAGTTTTAAACTTTGGAAAAGTATTGGGACTTTGGAAAAGGTTTGAACTTCGGAAAAGGGTTGGGACTCCGGAAAAAATTTAAATTCAGATTTTAAATTTCAAATAAATGATATTGAAAGCGCAATGGTTGATCATGATTTGTATGGTGACAGTCACAATATGCCATGGACAAAATAAACGTGCTCGTGACTGGGGAGTTCCTTTTGATGGGATTCCCGGGAAATGGAATGCCATTACAGATGTAGCAGGTGTGGAAGTCGGGCATCGTACGATTATTGAAGGAAGCGGCAAACTCATTAAAGGCAAGGGTCCTGTGCGTACAGGCGTAACCGCTATATTGCCTGGCGGAAAAAAATTCACTCCCGTATTCGCTAATTGGCATATGTTGAACGGCAATGGAGATATGACAGGTACGCACTGGATCACAGAGTCCGGTTTCCTGGAAACGCCTGTGCTGATAACCAATACGGGCAGCGTGGGTATTGTGCGCGATGCTGCATTGGCATGGATGGACAAACATCATTATTACAATGCCGATGAAGACAGTATCTGGTATGCATACCCGCTTACCGCAGAAACTTATGACGGTGTGCTCAATGATATCAACGGCTTTCATGTAAAAAAAGAAGATGCCTGGATGGCACTGGATAGTGCTTTCAGCGGAGCCGTTGCTGAAGGTTGTGTTGGTGGTGGAACAGGGATGGTTTGTCACGGTTTTAAAGGCGGCATCGGTACTGCATCGCGGGTGATAGATAAAAAAAATGGTGGTTATACCGTGGGAGTACTGGTGCAGGCCAATTATGGCATACGATCCCAACTTACCATCGCGGGTGTGGCTGTCGGCAAAGAACTGGCTGATACACTTCCGAATATTTTTAATGGCGTCAGCTCCATAAAAACAGATGATCCGAATGCAGAAACGGGAAGCATTATTGTAATCGTAGCAACCGATGCACCATTATTGCCACACCAGTTAAAACGCATTGTACAAAGGGTGGCATTGGGAATCGGAAGGATGGGCGGAATCGGTGGCAATGGTTCCGGTGATATCTTTCTCGCTTTTTCAACCGCCAACAAAGATGCATTTAACAGGAATGCAGAAACCAACCTGAAGATGTATCCGAATGATCAGATCGGTGTACTTTTTACAGCAACGATCCAGGCAACTGAAGAAGCGATCGTTAATGCGCTGTTTGCTGCAAAAACAATGACCGGCATTAATGGAAACACCGTTTATGCATTGCCGAAAGAAGCGGTAATTCGAGTCTTGAAAAAATATAACCGGATAAAAAATTAAAGGTGTGGGGTTTAGGGCATATGGCATGTCATACCTTAAACCTTATACCCTAAACCATAGATTTCCTCAGGTAACTCGCGGTCAGCGCCGCCAAACCCGCAACCAATGCACCGATCAGCGAAGTGATCAATATCAGGAATACTGTAGATCCGCCTAACGGCAATATCTGAGCGATTTTTTGAGAAAGGATACCATCGTTTTTATTGTCAATCCACCAGGCAAGTATCTCCCATAATAAAAAGACACCAATAAATCCGGAGAGAAATGAATAGATGGGTCTTTGAGGGATTATCACACCCACTGCAAAAGCAGCGAGGGCAATTCCCCACCAGGGCAAATACAAACCTGCTATAAAAGAAAGTACGGCAGTCAATAAAATAGATATGAAATATTTGAGCATAATATTGGAATCAAGATATGGGAAATCAGAAACTTACTGACCCGAAAAATTCATTTTCCATTTAATTTTTTTATCATTCACTTCTTCTTTTTCCATCACCCATAACGGATAATATTTTCCTGCTGCCCAACTATCAACAAATGAATCATAATATGGACTGCCTGGATTACCACTTTGTCCGCCGGGATAAATGCCATAAGCTTCTGTTTTAGGAGTCAGTTCAACAACCATCCGCCAGCTGGGTCCATGATCTTCTTTGGTGGCATTGATACAATTTGTTCCACCGCCAACAGGTAAATCTGTTCTGCTGAAAGGAGCCAGTCGTGCAAGATGATTGATTCTTGTTGCCTTGTATCTTGCCCATTGCAATCTTCCATCCGCCTCGGCAACCTTACAGATGCCCACCGCTTTTTTGAATGCAAGTGTTACATCATCACGCAGGGTTTCTTTTGCAGGTGTGTTGATATTATCGAGGAATTTATATGCCGAATCTTTTAATATACCTTCCAGCAAGGTACTCGCAAAAGGGTAGACGGTCGGTAATTTTGTTCGCGCAAATTCATCATCCCAAACCACTTTGGTAAAAATATCCCAAAACACTACGAATAATGTAGCGCCTTTTTCATCCGGATCATTGTGCAAATTCCATCCCGAAAGCATATCAAAATATATTTTTTCATCCTGGTCCAATGTTCCCATATTAATATTTCTTAGCAATACAGGACGAGCCATTTCTGCGAATACATTATAATTTTCCGTTTGCAGGTTGATCATATCTTTTGGCGTGATATTATTTTCCTGGCTGAGATAGCGGTTGATGATGATGCCACGGTAAGGAGGATAATCTCCTCCGAGATAATAAGGATAAACAGCAGGATCAGCAGGCAACTGGTTGGCGCTGCTAAGAAAGCCACGTTCGGGATTGATCAAATGAGGATTTTCCTGTCGTGGTATCATCCCCTGCCACATATAGGAACTATCTGTTCCGGGCATAACAAAATCTCCCTGTCTTCTCCATTTGGCAGGAAATTCGCCCTGATCCCAAATAGCGATGTCCCCTTTTTTGCATGCAAAAAGGCAGTTTTGTCCCGGTGTATGGAACCATTGAAGGGCAGTATAAAAATCATCATAGTTTTTCGCATGATCGAGCTTGTTAAAAAAAAGGAACTCATTGCTGGGATCATGCCCCTTCCATCTTGCTGCATAATATCCTCCGTTTGTGCGATGGCTATTGCCCGAAAATTTTTTATCGAATACCACCGGTCCAAAAATTGTATATGCAACAGTATCGATCATTTCCGATTCACCTTTTATTCCAATATGTTCATACCGGAAATCAGTCTGCTTCCATCTGCCATTGAACCGATACTCTTTCATGCTTTCATCTCTGAATTTTATTTCATAGAAATCAAGCACATCGCGCGCGGCATTGGTCATGCCAAATGCACAACTATCATTAAATCCAATAATGACGCATGGTCCGCCCGGAAATGTAGCACCATATGCATTGAATGAAGGTGTGGTTATCTGCATTTCAAACCAGATAGACGGCAAACTAAGTCCCAGGTGCGGATCGCTGCATAGAATCGGTGCACCGCTTTTTGTTTTTTTGCCGCTTACCGCCCAGTTATTGCTGCCATTGTCTTTCCTGGGTTGTTGCGGAGCAAGATCCGCTGTATCTCTTTTACCGAAGTATACAGAATCCAGGTTATCTGGCGTTTTCACAGGAATGGCCTGGGGAGGATAAATAGTTCCTTTGGGAACTATCGGGTCGAGAGAATCCTGCGAATAAGGATACATTTTTTCGAAATCATCCAATCCGAAAACAGATTTTGCATTACTATGCTCGAAATCATTTTCACCGCCGGCAAGATCAAAGGCCATCATTTTTAAAAAAAGAGCGGTTTTGAGATTACTCCATTTTTCGGGTTTATAGTTGAGCAATTTATATTCAACAGGAAGCTCACTCTCTTTCAGGTTTTCAATATATGCATTGACGCCCGCTGTATATGCATCGCATGCTGATTTGGAAACGGGATCTTTTTCTATTTCCTTCGCTGCTATTTCCGCGGCATATGTCATTCCCATTCGTCTTTTTTCTCTGTCGTAATTCAATGCCTTATTACCGATCAGCTCACTGACACGCCCGGCCGCAGCATAAACCTGGAACTCCATTTGCCACAAACGGAATTTCGCATGAAGATATCCCTGGATAAAAAAAGCATCTTCATCATTATCCGCGAAAATATGCGGCACCAACCTGTCATCGAAATATACTTCTGCTTTTCCCTTCAGCCCGGTCAATTTGAGATCTTCTCCAAAATCTTTATCTACTGATTCGGCATTCTGCCAGAAACCGTGTTGCGGACTTAAAAATTTCCCCAACGGAGGCGCTTTTCCCCATTGCACATTAAGGCAAATAATCACAACAACAGTAACCGCAGTAGAAATAGCCAATGGTATTACCCTCATGTTCATCAATTGAAATATGCAAAATCATTTAAAAATAAAACATTTTTTTTATTTCATACGAAGATCATGAAGCGCAGATGAACCGCATTGGTAAGATAAGGAAATCGTAATACGCAAGCGCTGAATGGACTATGGTGAATCGCAGCTATCTGAACATAATAGCTGCCTGATTATTTAATAACAATATGCTCTGTTCAAAACAGCAAACATTATATAAAAGAAAGTATTTATCCCTCCATCTGTGATATTAGAACAAATATAAATTATAAATCTGTCCGAACTGGCTCTACTTCCGTTTCTGATTAAAGAGCATCTATTCTGTTCTCAAATTGTTCACAGGGTTACTGATTGCTGCTTTAACGGCCTGGAAACTTATTGTAAGCAGTGCAATGATCAACACAGAAATACTTGCTCCAATAAATACCCACCATTGAATATTGATCCGGTAAGCAAAACTTTGCAGCCACCAATGCGTGACAAGCCATGCAACCGGTGAGGCAACGATTATTGCTGCAATAACAAGTTTCAAAAAATCTTTTGAAAGAAGTCCGACTATATTTTTAACAGAGGCTCCCAATACTTTCCTGATACCGATTTCCTTGGTTCGCTGCATTACCGTATAAGCAGTGAGCGCGAAAAGTCCAAGACATGCGAGCAATATCGCCAATGAAGAAAATATGCTGAATATCTGCGCAGTATGTTGTTCTGATTTATATAACGCACTATAATCATCATCGAGAAAATGATATTCAAATGGCCTGTGTGATACTCGTTCTTTCCAGATATTTAATATCGATGCAAGTGTGGTTGAAATATCATTCCCTGAAACTTTTACAAATATTTCATGTATATGCCTGTAATGAGGATCCAAAAAAATAAGCAGGGGTCTTATAGGTTCCTGCAGAGAAGCAATATTAAAATCCTTTACAACTGCTTTTACAATTCCCGGGTTACCCCTGTAAATTGTTTTACCAATTGCTTCTTCCGGTTTCCATCCCAATGCTTTGACAGCGGTTTCATTTAATATGAAAAAAGAATGCCACGAAGAAGAATTATACGTAGTGTCATTTTCTTTTTTATCGGCAAGTGTAAAATCATTACCTGCAATTATCTGTAATCCCAATGTTTGTACAATATCAGGGGCCACTGGCATAGCCTGCAGCGCAAGTTCCTGTCCGGCGTCTGTTCTAATTGCATCATCCCAATGAATAAATGTGGGTGATTCAAAAGCAGCGCTTACACTTTTTACATTGGGCGCAAGCTTGATAGCATCTTCGAGTGCGTCAAAGTTTGGACGCATCTGCTCGTCCACAGGTAATACTATAATTTGTTCTTTATCATAGCCAAGATTTTTATGTTGCAAATAAAATAATTGCTGAAGTATAATAACTGTTGAAATAATAAGAAAAACAGAGATCATAAACTGAAATACGATCAATGAGCTTTTAAAACCACCTCGATTGTTTGAAAAAGAAAAACCTGATTTTAAAATCCTGATAAGTTTAAAATTTGCAAGGATGATAGCAGGATACGCTCCTGCAACAAAACTTATTATAATTCCTCCTGCAAATATTATTAAAAGAGAACCGGGGTTTAACAACATTGCGGATTGCAATTCATTGCCGGTAATATGGTTGAATACGGGCAATAATTCTATTGCTGCAAACACAGCCAGCATCAATGAAAGCATGGTTAATAATAAAGATTCACCGATAAATTGCAGAAAGATTTGCAATTTTCCTGCTCCCAGTACTTTGCGTATCCCGATTTCCGCATTCCGTTTTGCAAATTGGACAGTAGCCAGGTTGGTATAATTTACACAGGCAATACAAAGTATTAATAAGGCAACAATGCTAAGCACATAAATATAAACGATATTTCCGTCGGGATTGAGACCCGCAACAGTTGGAGCAAGTCCTTCAGAAGAAGAATACAGGTGCACAGAGGTTAATGGCTGGAGATGGAAACTAACATAATCGCCGCTCTTAAGACCTAGCAACTTCTGCTGGGTTTTCATATAAACAATAATATTTTTTTCAAGCGTTGCAATTTCATTATCCTGATGCAACAGCAGATAAGTAAAGTTGTTTAAATGAATCCACTCTTCCTGTTCATTCAGGGTGATAAAGGAAGCGATAAAATCAAATTTTACCTGGGAATTAACCGGGGCATTTTCAACAACACCCGTGACAATATAATCAGAGCGCCCGACACGTAAAATTTTACCTGTGGCTTCTTCATCCCCAAAATATTTTCGTTTCATTGCTTCAGTAATAACAATTTTGTCGGGACCATTAAGCACATCGTTTGCACTCCCCTCAATCAATTTAAAAGAAAAGATTTTAAAGAATGATGAATCCGCGTAAAGGAATTTTTGTTCATCAAACAACCGGTTTTTATACCCCACTACTTCATGGGATTGCATAATCCGGACAAAAGATTCAATTTGTGGAAACATTCTTGTAAATCGAGGTCCGGCGATGTTCGCTGTTCCTGCTGTTTTTACAACAGTACCTTCAAGACTATATTCAGTGTTCACCCTTACAATGCGGCTCGCGTTTTTATTAAAACGATCATAACTCAATTCATTGATTATATATATTCCGATCAATATACAGCAGGTAATGCCGATTGTTAGTCCCCCTATATTTACAAGACCATATAATTTATTTTTAACAAGATTGCGATAGGCGATTTTGAAATAATTTTTAAGCATGGGAGATATTATTTTTACCAGTTCAGGAATCTTTGCCTTTTATATGAAAGGAATTGGCGTACTTATCCATTTGGGATAAACCAATAAAATGCCAAACTAATATATATTTAAAATTCAAATACTTATTGTAGACCAGGTTAATTCAAGCGTCCGGTTTTGATACGATAACTGTCCACTTTTAGTGAAGCCCGACCCCACATACCCACTTCGTGTAATACCACAAAATTGTATTGTTCCTAGCCATATTTTATTACACATTTGCAATATCAAATACTGTTAATCTTTAAACCTTACACCTGGAATCTATGAAATCTTCAATTCGTAACATTGAAAACAAAAAAAAGCTCGTACTCGGCTTATTATTCCTTATGCTGACAATTGCTTCATTCATTTCAATAAATTAATTATTCAGCCAGCAATCAAATTATTAGGACGGTAGGACTTTTGACAGATAACCGGTTAATCGACCGGTTATTTTTTTTCAGGTCGACCACCCCGGATTAATCAACTTTTCCAAGTAATCAACTTTTCCAAAGTTTAAAACTTTGGAAAAGTTGATTACTTGGAAAAGTTGATTAATCCGGGGTGGTTCATCTGAAAAATATTTTAATTTTTCTGCTGAAACAACGTATCCATTAATCGATACACTTCCTCCATACTATTGAAACTATGCAACACGATACGTAATCTTTCTTTTCCTTTAGGAACCGTAGGATATAAAATCGGACGGATATCCAGGTTTACCTCGGCCAGTTGCAGGGATAATTTTCTCACATTATCATTTCCGGGTACAATTACTGCTTGTATCGGGGTGAAACTTTTCATCACGTTTATATCCACACGCAGTGCGGCACGTCTTGAGGCTTCATCCTGGAAGTTATGAATGAGCCGAAGCAAATGATTTCTTTCCGTATCCAGCCCGGGAAATATTTCATAAGCTGTTTTGATCGCAGCAATACTTATTTCAGGCAAAGCAGTTGTATAAATAAATGCACGTGAAAAATTAATGAGATAATTCGATAGCTCTTCACTTCCCAGTACGATGGCGCCATGGCAACCGACTGCCTTTCCGAAAGTATGCACCCGCGCAAAACATTTTTTTTGTAATCCAAGTTGCTGAATCAATCCTTCTCCCCTTGCTCCAATCACTCCGGTGGCATGCGCTTCATCAACAATAAGAAATGCTTTATATTTTTCACAGAGCTTAATGATTTCCGGTATAGGAGCCATATCGCCATCCATCGAAAAAACCGTTTCAGTAATAACGAAAATATTTCCCACTGCAATCCGTAATTTTTCTTCGAGATCTGCGGGGCTATTATGCAAAAACGAAAATGATTGCGCAAACGACAAACGAATACCATCCCGTATGGATGCATGACTGAGCTGATCATAAATAATCGTATCTCCTCTTTGCGGAACACAACTCAGTAAACCAATATTGGCATCATAACCTGAATTAAATATTAATCCTGCGTCCGCGTCATGAAAATCTGCAATCATTTTTTCAGTTCCGGTGATGAGTGCATAATTACCGGAAAGCAATCGTGAACCTGTTGCCCCGTGTTTATAACTGGTCAACAGTTGCCCGGGAATCAGTCGATTCTTCACCATTCCCAAATAATCATTGGAATTAAAATCTATCTTAGCATCAGGAAGACGCAATTGACGGTAAGCATTTTGTTGCTTACGTTCATCTGATTTTTTACGCAGAAAATCTTCATTCATTCATTCATATCTTTGCAATCCAAATATAACCATGATTGAAGGATTAAAGGATTATCATGAAATTAGTTGCTAAGAATAATTTTCTTATATCCTTTACAAACTTTCCAAATTATTGTTATGATTCTATATTTTCATGATAATCTTTTAATCCTTCAATCATGGTTAAAAATATTCTCGGCCTTCATCTCCCTACCGATCCGCGCTGGGTCGATCTGGCTGGTATTTCATTGGAAGAAATATTAACTGATCATGCCTATTGTGAGCAGAAAGCAGCTACCAGTTGCATTTCATTGATTCAACGTTATGCGGATAAAGAAAAACTCGTGCAGGAACTTTCCCCGATCGTGACCGAAGAATGGGGACATTTCCGGCAGGTATTGGCTGAATTGGAAAAACGCGGATGGAAACTTGGCAGGCAACGCAAGGATGCATATGTAAACAAACTCATCGAATTTCAGCAAAAGGGTGGTGATGTGGAAGACAGATTCCTGGATCGCTTGCTTACCATGGCATTGATCGAAGCGCGCAGTTGCGAGCGTTTTAAAAGATTGAGCGAAGGATTGAATGATGAATATCTCAGCAATTTTTACCGGCGGTTCATGGAAAGTGAAGCAGGACATTATCACCTTTTCATTCAACTTGCGGAAACATATATTGATAAAGAAAAAGTCCGGCGCAGGTGGAAAGAATGGTTGAAATATGAAGCAGGTATTATGCAGGAATTGGAATTGCGTGGCGACAGAATTCACTAATTACAAATTAGCCCACTAGCTCCGCCCTTTAGGGCGGAGATGACTATGCGCGAATTATTATAACCGGCCGATCATAATAATTCGCACAATTGTTCCTCCGCCCTAAAGGGCGGAGCTAGTGAGCCAATTCGCACATCCGCACATTCGCACATTATTCCTAACTTCCCACATCAAAACATCTCATCATGAAACGAAGAGAATTTGTCAGGCATTCTGCCCTGACCGCTGCCGGCATAGCCATATTTCCATCATCCGTTTTATTTCCTCCGGCACAAAAAGTAAGGCTGGGTATTATCGGCACCGGGTTGCGCGGACAAAGTCATATTGAAAATATATTGCGCAGAAGGGATACAGATATTGTAGCTATCTGTGATGTTGATGATCGTATGTTGACGAGCACAACTGATATGATAAAAAAATCGGCTAAAACAATACCGCAGATTTTCAAAGGCGATCCGCATGCTTATCGTAAATTACTGGAACTGAAAAACCTGGACGCCATATTGATTGCAACTCCCTGGGAATGGCATGGCCCAATGGTGATCGATAGTCTGCAAGCCGGTATCAAATATGTCGCAACCGAAGTGGTTCTGGGTATCACCCTCGAAGATCATTGGAATGTTGTTCGCGAAGCCGAAAAACAAAAAGCGAATGTAATGATGATGGAAAATGTTTGTTATCGCCGCGATGTGATGGCCGTAATGAATATGGTAAGGCAGGGTTTGTTCGGCGAACTATTGCATGTGCAGGCAGGTTACCAGCATGACCTGCGTGGCATTAAGTTCAATAATGGCAGCGAAAACAATAATACCGGCGCGGAATTTGGAGAAAAAGCATTTTCCGAAGCACGATGGAGAACGAATCATTCCGTGCATCGTAACGGTGATCTGTATCCCACACATGGAATCGGCCCTGTAGCGGAGATGCTTGATATCAATCGTGGAAACCGTTTTCTCTCCTTATCCTCCTTTGCAACGAAATCCAGGGGATTGCATAATTATATTGTTGAAAAGGGAGGCGCCAATCACCCGAATGCAAAAGTGCTTTTCAAATTAGGAGATATCGTAACCACGCATCTCAAATGCGCCAATGGTGAAACGATCCTGCTGCAACATGATACCAATTCCCCGCGCCCATATTCCCTGGGATTTCGCGTGCAGGGAACAAAAGGTTTATGGATGGACGTAAACAAATCATTGTATATAGAAGGTACCAGTAAAAAAGAAGATGAATGGGAGTTGGCACAGCCTTATCTTGAAAAATATGATCATCCCCTCTGGCAACGCTGGAGTAAGGAAACAGAAGGAGCCGGCCATGGCGGAATGGATTTTTTCGTGATGCACGCTTTTATCGAGTCTGTAAAACGCAAGGTTTCCACACCGATGGATGTGTATGATGCAGCGGCATGGAGCGCAATTACACCCCTGAGTGAAATGAGTATTGACCTCGGCAATCAAACGGTAGAATTCCCTGATTTCACCAGTGGACAATGGATGTACCGGAAAAATGATTTTGCCCTAACGGATGAATTTTAAAATTCAGCAGGTTGAATAAAGAGTTAATCGAAAAAGCAGCACTGCAATTTATCGGTCCGCTTAACCCCGACATCGAAAATCTGGGAAATGGACTGATCCACCAGACCTATAAGGTAACGGATACGGACACTCAAAAAACCATTGTATTGCAGGCGATCAATAAAACGGTTTTTAAAAACCCGGACGATATTCTTTACAACTACGATAAAGTGTACCAATACCTGAAGCTGCAAAAACGCGATATCTCTATCCCTGCGCCATTATATACAGCAGAAAAACACCTGTCATGGATAGACGAAGAAAACAATTACTGGAGAGCAACTTCATTTATCAATCATTCTTACTCCACCGATATAGCTTCCGATGAAAAAGCTGCTTATACAGTCGCTAAAAGTTTTGCAACATTCACGCGTTGCCTGTCCGGGTTGAATGAGCAGGAACTAAAAATTATCATTCCACATTTTCATGATCTGACATTCCGTTACGACGAGTTCGAAGAAGCCATTGAAAAAGCTTCGATTGAACGCTTATTAAAATCGACCCATATCATTGCATCACTAAGAGAGAGAAAGCAATTGGTAAGCTGGTATGTAACTATTAAAAATGCATCCACTTATCCCGACCGCGTCATGCATCATGATTGTAAGATCAGTAATATCCTTTTTAATACCGGATCAGGGAAAGTTGTTTGTCCTGTTGATTTAGACACAGTAATGCCCGGCAAATTTTTTTCTGATTTGGGAGATATGATTCGCTCCATGGCCTGTACGGTTGATGAAAACAGCAATCGCTGGGAAGAAATTAATATCCGTCCAACATTTTATCAGCATATTTTGAAAGGCTATCTCGAAGGAATCGGAGATATTTTTACTAATGAGGAAGAAAAGAATATTCATTATGCCGGATTGATCATGATCTATATGCAATCCCTCCGTTTCCTAACGGATTTTTTGAATAATGATATCTACTACAAAACCTCCTACCCTGAACAAAATCTAAACCGTGCATTGAACCAGTTGATTTTGCTGGAGAGACTGGAAGAATTTCTGCAAGAGGAATATCAATTTACTTCTTAAGCTAGAGTTCTTTAAAGTCAGAATAACACTTTGCGGTATTTTATACTCATTTGCTATGTAATCTTGCTTATGTTTTATATTTTTACCAGAAGAAAATGCTTAAACTATTCGTATAGATAATACTGTTAAGAGTGAGATTATTCACAGCGCTTCCAAAAATCACTATTGGTGGAACAGGCCTATTGAGAGATACAAAGTTCAAATTCGTTCCGTAAAATTATTAGTAGTCTTAAAGAGGTTGAGCAAATACATTCACAAAAAAACAAGTCCAACCCGTAGACAGTTTTTTAAATGAGTTATGAAATAGTTTTAATTGAATTTTTAATGGATAAAAAGGGCGATTTGTGGAATTGCATATCTCAAATAAAAGTTAATCCACAATCGCCACACCAGAGTTATAACATATTCAAGAATATTTAGAAAACGGGATTCTTGGAGTATATTTGTATAGAAATCGCTCAAAATATGAAGCAAACAACCGTTTTCGTTACATATAATCCGAATAATGATTTTGAACAAACTTTGGCTGTCAGGCTACATACTATTGGCGCTGTACATGGATTTGAGATGTTGCTTCCGGATAGGTTTAATAACAACTCTTCAATAAATTCTGAAACCCTCTATCGAATTCAACAATCCGATTATTTTATTCTTTTTTCGACTTCAGCGCTGACGCCAATTGTTCAACAAGAAGTTTTAGCAGCATTTAACCATTTAAAGAATAAATCCAAAATATTAATAATTTATGATAGAGTTAAAAATATAACTCATAACCAAAATTGTACTGAAGTTTATATTGATACAAGCAAGCAAAGTTCTCAGCAAATTTTAGAAAAGGTAATTTCAGAAATTAAGAACAATCAAATAAGTTCAAAAAAGGAAGAAACCACAAATGTCTTAGGCGGGATTCTTTTAATTGGGTTAGGTCTGTTAGCACTAAATGCTTTGGCAAAAGCAAAATAAGAAATATTTTTCCTTGAACTATTCTGCAGTAATTGATAGCGCTACGTTAATTAACCTAACACATCTTCATCATGACAAGGTTTTCTTTCACTATTTACGTAATATTTTTCATACTGTTTATATCCCAGGAGAAGTAAAAAATGAATATGCAGCAGGTCTCGAAAAAGAGCCTCAACGCGATTGGATATTGCAGAGATTGCAACTGGACCAGGGATTTTACAGACTATGCACTTCTTATGATTCCTTCGTTCTGTCTGAAATTAATGGATTCAAAGGGATTGATAAAGGAGAAGCAGAAACATATGCCCAGTATAGAAAAATAGGAGCTCAATTTCTCATTTCGGATGATAAAAAATTTATTAATGCTTTATCTTATTTAGACCAGTCCATTAAAGTATTCACTACTCTTCATCTTCTTTCCTGGCTCGAAATCTTAAATTATTTAGAAGAATGGGAAAAAACATTAAAGACGTTGTATACAGTTTCTAAATTTTCTTCAAAAGACATTAGACTTGCTTATACCGACGTTTTGCAGCGATTCGGAATAAATAAGCCAAAGAAAGAAGTTAATTTGAAATGTAGCCTCAAGAAAATAATTCATTCATAAGATGATCTACTCAGCCTTAAAAGAAAAATAATTAATCTCTTCTTCCAAATCCAAAAAAGGGCATCTCATCTTCAATTGCTGCACTTTTTCAAAATGATTTTGGAGAAATTGTTTATGCGCTTTTGTGTCTGGTTGAAATGCCTTATGCTTTCTCGCTATCACAATCTTTTTTACTTCCTGCATGATCGCCTGGGATGATTCGTCAATGAAATGCTGTGCGAATTTTTCCAATACAAATTCAGTAGCCTGGTAATTTGGATGAACCATATCGATATCATAAAAACGGTAATCGCGCAATACATCGATCACCAGTTCATAAGCCGGGAAATAATGTATCCGATCAAATTTATTAGCAAGATGATGTACCACTTCAATCAACCGAGCCTTACTGCGATTATTTTCAATGACTCCATCGCGGATATGGCGGACAGGACTAACCGTAAAAATAATTTGAAGCTCTTTATTAAAATGAAATAGCTGGTGAATACAGTTATCCAACGCTGAATTTATTTCCTCAATACCCATCAGGTGTTTGTTGAACCACTGTGCAGGAGCGCGATGGCAGTTGGCGACAGCCCCCTCCCAACCTCCTCCGCCGGTTGGCGGAGAGGAGTTTGAACTCCCAGCTGCAAGACGATAAGAAAATGAACTTCCCAATGTGATGACTATCCATTTTGTTTTTTGAAGAAATCGATGAGCATTATCCTGCGATGCATTGATTACCCGCAAAGCTTCCTGCTTATTTGTATTTGAAAAAATACTGTGATGCTGCCAGCTTTGCCAGAGTTCGTTCATATAAAATAAGTCATCTTCCTTATAATGCTTTTGTTGTACATAGGACACGAGACTATTTGCTACGCTAAGTGGATCAAACAAAATTCCATGTGGATTCTGTAATGTTTCAAACTTCAGTTCCCCAAGGCTATGACCGATATGTTCTGTAAAACAGGAACCAACCAGCATGACAGGATCCCGGTAATTTATTTTTTTTGAGGGAGAAGGAATGTTGATGTCTAATGTGAAGTTCATAATTAAGATTCAAGGAGCAAGAATCAAGGTACAAGGTACTAAATACAAGGAACAAGATACAAGACACAAGGTGCAAGACACAAGAAATGCAGCATCATTTAGGACTACTTGTCCCTTGTACCTTGTGCCTTGATTCTTGTTCCTCGTACCTTTATCCAAAAATTTCCACAGCCAATCTCCCACTCTCTCCTAATGCCTCTTCATTTAATGGCTGCAACAAATTCAATTCCTTAAAATAATCAATCATCAGTTCAGTATCCATATTGCCGACCAGTTCATCATTAGCCATCGGGCAACCACCAATCCCTTTTAAAGCACCATCAAAACGGAGGCAACCGGCTTTCAATGCAGCATCTATTTTTGCTTTCCTGTTAACGGGCCTGGAATGCAGGTGCACTCCGATCTGCTGAGCCGGTAATTTTTTTACCAGGTAATCCGTCATCGAAAAAACCTGGTCCGGGGTTGCGAGTCCAACAGTATCTGCCAGGGAAATGATCTTAATGTCCAGCGCTACCATTGTATTCACCCATTTAAAAATGATTTCTTCAGCATAAGGATCACCGTAAGGATTACCAAAAGCCATAGAAATATAAATCACAAGCTGTTTATTTTTTTTCATGCAGATATCCTGGATCTCTTCCACACGTTTTAATGATTCCGGGATCGAACTATTAGTATTACGCTGTTGAAATGTTTCTGAAACAGAAAAAGGGAAACCGATATAACTTATCTCATCATATACTACAGCTTCTTCCGCTCCGCGGGTATTGGCAACAATCGCCAGCAATTTCGTCTTGGAATTCTGTATCTGAATTTTGGATATTACTTCTTTTGTATCTGCCATCTGCGGAATCGCTTTGGGAGATACGAAACTTCCGAAATCAAGTGTATCGAAACCAACCCGAAGCAGGGCATTGATGTATTCGATTTTCTTTTCCGTAGGAATAAAAGTTTTCCATCCCTGCATGGCATCCCGCGGGCATTCCACCAAATGAATGTATTGGGAATGAGTGTTATTTTTTTCCAAATTCATCCAGCTAAACTAATGCAATTAGACGATTTAACAGGATACTTAACGGCTATGGTATTCTTTTGTCCGGCAAGTTTAGTAAAAAATGCAATTGGCCGTGGAAGAGTTTAGGAAAAGCTGCATGCATAATGAAGAGCCAATATGTTTTTTTGCGCGCCACGGGTTTTGTTCATCAAGGAAATGATTGTGATGGCATCCTTTGCTTTTTAAAAAGAACGCAGTCCATAATGCAATTAGGAACAAGGTATGTCTGAAAATAATTTAGCAGTGTAAAGAAGGTAAAGGGTATAAGGTGTAAGGTATGAATTACAAAATAGGACCAACAAACCTTCAAGCCTTAAACCCCAAACCTTAAACCCTAAAATTTTAACTCCTAAAACACGCATCATGATACCTCTACTCATTATCTGGCTGCTAAAAAATTATCGCAAAGTAAAAATTACCGCTCAAAAAGATTTCATAATAAAATCTGTGCAGGTGATCCTCACCGTGATATTATTATCGGCCTGTGCGCATGCTCAGGAACGTGTGTTTAGATATAATATCTTTCATAAAGGAGAAAAAAAAGGAGCGCTGGTTGTTTATCAAAAAGTGAATGGGAAACAGGTTCATATTAAAATAGAGTCAGAAGTAAAGACCCGTTTTCTTATCAGGATCACTGTCAAATCAATCGAGGAAGCTATTTTTGAGGACGGGGTTTTGGTATATTCATCGCTCTGCCGTATCGTTAATGGCGATGAACAGATCAACCAGCAAATACAGGCAGCGGGCGTTACTTATAAACTCATCAGCAAAGACAAAACAACAACCCTTCCCAATTACCCGATCTATCATTCGATTTTATCGCTTTATTACCAGGAACCGGTTAACGTGAGCAGGGTTTACTCTGACAATTTCCAGCAATATGTTGAGGTTAAAAAAGTAGATGTGGGCAAATACAAGGTCACATTGCCCAATGGCAATATCAATTATTACTCTTACACCAATGGCATTTGTACAAACGTCGAAATAAATCAATTCTATAACCTGCAATTCCTCTTAATACAATAAACACACTCATATGAATGCTATCACAAACATAATATGGATATCTGCAGCAAGTTATATCCTGTTCTTCCTGGTAAGTTTTATTGCCTGGAAAAAAGAAATTATTTCCTTAACTGTAAAAACCGGTTCGTCCCAGGATCTCGCAGGCATTAGCATAAAAAATGTTGCAGGGATTACAATATTCAGCCCGGCGCTGATTCTTTTTCATAATAAATGGTCGAATTTATTTGAATGGCCTTCATTTGTATCGCCAGCACAAATACTGATCATTTTTTTCCTGTTGCTGATTGTGTTCAGCATTGCATTGCAACATGCAGTTAAAAAAAATAAATCATGGCGATCCTATAAAAAAGAAGATGAGCTCACACCAATATCCGCAATCATCTCTTACCTGGCGATACGAATAGTCTTTCTCGTTATATATGAATGTTTTTTCAGGGGATTGCTGCTATCAACATGTATGGACATATGTAATATCCAAATTGCAATTGCTATCAATCTTTTTTTATATGCCAGTATCCACACATTCAACGGATCTACCGAAATGCTTACCTGTATTCCATTTGGCATTGTACTATGTGGGATAACCATTTATTATCAATCCATATTACCTGCAATTGCTTTACATCTTGTCCTGGCGCTGACTCATGAAATTCACCTGCTTTGTTCACCCATTCTTTCACCCAAAATCGTAAGATCATGAAAATATTTATTACCGGGGCAACCGGTTATATCGGTCATTCGCTATCAATAAAACTTGCCGAACTGGGAAATACGGTTCATGCCTTAGTGCGCAACCCGCAATCGGCTTACATTCCGCAGCATCCAAATATTCATCTGTTCACGGGTGATATTGGCGATCGCTCTTCAATTGCCCGTGCAATAAAAGGCTGCGAACAGGTTTTCCATGTAGCGGGTTTTACCAAACTATGGGCGAGGGACAAAAAACTTTTTTATGAGATAAATGTAAACGGAACCAAAAACGTATTGGATGAGGCTTATGAAAATGGAGTAAAAAAACTGGTCTATACTTCCAGTTGCGCTGTATTTGGTCCTTCCTATAAAGATCCTTTATGCGAGAAAGATCCACGCATTATCAGTTTTGGGAATGACTATGATTTATCAAAATATATCTGCGAATGCCTGGTAAAAGAATATGCCCACAGAGGTTTGTTTGCGATTATAGTAAATCCATCGAAAGTATATGGGCCGGGTATTATTACGCATAGTAATCCCATAACACAAATCATTATGCGCTGCCTGAAAAAACAATTTGTTTTCCTGCCCGATTACAAAGATGTACTTGCGAATTATGCATTTATAGACGATGTTGTTTCAGGGCATTTATCAGCAATGCAAAGAGGAACAAGCGGGGAACGTTATATACTGGGCGGCGAAAATTTTTCTTACAATGCTGTTTTCTCTATTCTTAAAGAAGAAATTGAAGATGCAAAACTGGTTAAGATATCTTCTGCATTAATGAAAGGTATTGGATGGATAGAACTTATTAAGAATAAACTCACGGGGATTGAACCGGCTTTTACTCCCTCCATTATTGGCCGTTTCACAAAAAATGCCGCCTTCAGCAGTAAGAAAGCAATTAACCAACTGGATTATTGTATTACACCATTCCGCGTTGGCATACATCATACCATTACAAATCTTAAAAAAATAAACCATGTCTAAAACTTATTACACCCTTATAACGGGAGCCAGCGAAGGACTGGGCAAGGCCTTTGCGCTGGAATGCGCCAAACGAAATATGAATCTCGTGCTTGTTGCACTTCCGCATAGCGGATTGCATGAACTCGCAGATTTTATTCAAAGAAATTTTTCAGTATCAGTTCATGTATTCGAAAAAGATCTTTCCGACCCGGTATCCTGTCATGAACTTTTTTCGAAAGTGCAAAAGCAGCAATTGCATTTGCAGGTTTTGATCAACAATGCAGGCATTGGAAGTACCATCTCTTTTGGAGAAGGAAGTATAGAGCTCTATGAAAAGCAGATCAAATTAAATGTGCTTGCAACGACCATCATCACACGCTTATTCCTCGATAACCTGGAACACAACACACCTTCTTATATCCTGAATGTGGGGAGCATGGCCTCATTTTTTTTCCTCCCGAAAAAACAGGTTTATGGAGGTACAAAATCATACATCCATTTTTTTAGCAAAAGCCTGCGCAAAGAAGTGAAACGGGATGGCATTCACGTCAGCGTATTGTGTCCGGGAGGAATCAACACAAATCTTGCTGTAACGCTGCTCAACAAAACAGGGACATGGTTATCAAAATTATCGATTATGGATCCTGAAGAGGTTGCGCCAATAGCCATAAATGGATTATTAAAAGGGAAAGCAGTGATCGTGCCTGGAATGCTCAATAATTTTTTTATGCTGCTGGATAAATTATTACCGGAATATATTAAAACCATGATCACCAATTATGGTATGAAAAAAATGAAACCAGATGATCAGTATTCAAGGTTATTAAGAAAGCGAGTAGCGGCTTGAATGGCGAGTGGTAAGT